>ERZ791603.1-NODE-1-length-267955-cov-23.996838_pt1 | contig 267955 bp, 217 predicted proteins | sample MGYA00509966_ERZ791603 | MGnify/ENA primary metagenome ERZ791603 (study PRJEB30046, sample SAMN00791931) | human gut metagenome | study: EMG produced TPA metagenomics assembly of the A metagenome-wide association study of gut microbiota in type 2...
TTAAAATATCAACATTTTTTTCCTCTCCAAATAATTTTTTGAAGACAAAGTCGTTTGTTGGTTTTAAATTACTCATTTATCGCCTCCATTTTAACATATTTATTTTTAGTATTCAATTGTTTTGAATTTTTTGTGTATGAATTTACACACTTAGAATTTTAAATTTTTTGAATAAAAAATTTTTGAATCTTGCCAAATTTCCATGCTTAACATTAATATCATCATTTTTACATTTAGTCAATATTATCCCAAAAAACAATTCACCAATTTCTTAAATTATCAAATATCATTACTCTAGTAGAGAAGTCAAAAAGAGAATAGGATACCCCCTGCTGTTTTTCAAAAGTGTATTGTGTGATTGGAATAATTTTAGAACTTCTTAGCGAAATTTGCGGAAAATGTTCGTGGCTTTTCGACTTTGGAGAAAAGAGCACAGAAAGGGTGCCACAAATTGAGCTTAGAAGTTCTTAAATTATGTAATGAGCCAATACACTTTTGAAAAACAGCAGGGGGTATCCTATTCTCTTTTTGACGGTTTCCCTGAAGCACTATACTAACCCCACTAATTTTCCAAATTTACCATTTTCAACTCAAAGTAGAATTCAACTCCATCAACTCTATTCTGAACTCCATACTTATTACCATAGTTATTCATAACTGCTTTTACAAGAGATAAACCTATTCCAGTTCCTCCACTTGCTCTATTTCTTGATGAATCAATTTTGTAAAATCTTCCCCAAATTTTTTTCATCTCATCTTCAGTAAAGTTATCTCCCGTATTGTATACAGATATCCTAGCCATTCCATTTAGCTCTTCTGTAACTTCAATTTTTATTTCTTTTTTACCATTTATTTCTTTCGAATATTTTATTGCATTTGTTATGTAATTTGTAACTACTTGCTCTATATAAAAATCATCAGCTTCCACATATATAGGCTCTTCATTTTTTAATGTTGCTTTTATATTTTGCTCTTTTATCATAACATCACATTTTCTTAGCTCTTCTTTTATTAAAGATACTATATCAAACTTTGTATTATTAAATTCTCTTTTTCCATACTCTAACTTCATAAGTTCTAATAATTGCTTTACTAATTTATCCATTTTATCAGCTTCATCTAAAATAACTTCTGCATAAAACTTCCTTGATTCTTCATCATTATTTACATTTTCAACTAATCCTTCTGCATATCCTTGAATTAACGCTATCGGTGTTTTTAATTCATGAGATACATCAGAAATAAACTGTGTTCTCATTTCATCTATTTTAGATTTTTCCTTAATATCACGCTCTAATTCATCATTATTTTTTCGCAATTCATTAATTGTGTTTTCAAGTTTATCAGACATCATATTAATACTTTCACCAAGTTGATCCATTTCATCATTAGATTTACTTGGAATATATCTTTGCGAAAAATTTAGTTTAGACACTTGTTTAGCAATATCATTTAATTCAAGTATTGGATCTGAAAAACGCTTAGAAACCATTGATGCAATTACTCCTGCACCAATAACCGAAATAAATCCAACCAATAATAAAACATTATTACTAATTCGCAAACTTTCCTTTATTGCTGAAATAGGAGTTCTCATATATAACTCATTTTTATTATCTAACTTTGCCATTAAAACTATGTAATTACGGTTTATTGAGTTATCCTTTACAGTCTTTATTATAATATTTTTGGCATTATATAATGTTTCTCCCCATTTTCCATTTTGATTAAACTCTACGATCGTTTTTAGTTTCTCCAAAGCTTCAATTCGTGTTTGGTCATTGGTTATAACTTTATTCGTTTTCACATCTGTTATTAAAATATCCAAATTATTTTTTGAAGCCTGATATTTAATAAATTCTTCAATTTCTTCCTCTGCTACATTATTATTATATTTTTCGTTTATTTGCTCATACAAATCTTTTGCAGAATCCTTTTTATTATAAATATAAAAGGTTTCAAGTACTAAATTATTTATTATAATTAAAAATAAAATTGTAAGTACAATTACTACACACAATGAAAAAAATAACTTTACCTGTATGGACATAGGTTTTCTTATTTTTTTATTTTTCTTCGATTTCAAATTTATAACCTACCCCTCTCATAGTATGTATATATTTGCCTTTTTTACCAAGTTTGTGTCTTATCTTTTTTATATGGCTGTCTATTGTTCTTGAATCACCATAATAATCATAATTCCATACATTATTTAATATTTTATCTCTTGAAAGAGCAATTCCCTCATTGTCTACTAAATATTTTAATAATTCATATTCTCTTAAACTTAAATCAATTTTTTTAGAATCAACTTCTACTGTTCTACCTTCTGAATTTATAATTATTCCGCCATAATCTTTTATATCCTTTTCTTTCACTTGTAGTCTTTTTAATATTGCCTCAACTCGTGCCACAAGTATTTTAGGACTAAACGGTTTTGATATATATTCATCTACTCCTAATTCAAATCCAAATAATTCATCTTGCTCTTCTCCTCTAGCAGTTAACATTATAATTGGAACATTTGATGTTTGCCTTATTTGTCTTAAAACAGACCATCCATCTAGTTTAGGCATCATTACATCTAATAAAATTAAATTAATTTCATTTTTATTTTCTTCAAAAACCTTAAGAGCTTCTTCACCATCACCAGCTTCTAATATATGGTATCCTTTCACTTTCAAAAAGTCTTTAATTAATTTTCTCATTCTTGACTCATCATCTACTACAAGAATTGTTATATCTGCCATAAAATTACATCCTTTCGTTTTTTTATGTATTATACATTATAAAGTACATTTATGTCTATTATGTGAAGATTTTTTTATTAATTAACAAAAAATCCAGAGAAAGATTTCTCTGGAAAATTTTGTGGCAACTTATTTTTTATTTGTCACCCAAATTTATTAATACATTCCACCCATTCCGTCTGCTGGGTCTGCCTCGTGGTTTCCTCCACATCCGCATGATTTTTCTTTTTTATCTGTTACTATGCTTTCTGTTGTTAATACCATAGATGCTATTGATGCTGCATTTTGAAGTGCACTTCTTGATACTTTTGTTGGATCTACTATTCCGGATTTTTTCATATCTACATATTCTTCATCTGCTGCATTAAATCCAATTCCCTCTTTACTTGACTTTACCTTTTCAAGTATTACAGCTGGTTCAAGACCTGCATTTACCGCAATTTGTTTTACTGGCTCTTCTAGTGCTTTTAATACTATTTTTGCACCTAATTTTTCATCATCTTTTAATGTTTCCATCAATTTTTCAACTTTAGGAATTACATTTACATATGCTGTTCCTCCACCAGAAACAATACCTTCTTCTACTGCTGCTTTTGTTGCAGATAATGCATCTTCTATACGAAGTTTTCTATCTTTCATTTCAACTTCTGTTGCTGCTCCAACTCCAATTACAGCTACTCCACCTGCTATTTTAGCAAGTCTTTCTTGTAATCCTTCTTTTTCATATTCGCTCTTTTCTTCTGCAAGTTGAGCTCTTATTTGGCTTACACGCTCTGCAATTGCTTTTTTATCTCCAGCACCATCAACAATTATAGTATTTTCTTTTTCAACTTTAACTTGTTTAGCTCTACCTAATTGTTCAATCGTTGTATCTTTTAGCTCTAATCCTAAATCTGATGTAATAACTTCTCCACCTGTTAAAATTGCAATATCTTGTAACATATTTTTTCTCTTATCACCATATCCAGGTGCTTTAACTGCTACAACATTTATTACACCTCTTAATTTATTTAAAACTAATGTTGATAAAGCTTCTCCTTCAATATCATCACATATAATTACTAATTTTCCTGATTGTTGCATTAAAGCTTCAAGTAATGGTAATATTTCTTGAATATTACTTATTTTTTTATCAGTAATTAAAATATATGGATTTTCAATAGATGCTTCCATTTTTTCTGTATCAGAAACCATGTATGGAGAAACATAACCTTTATCAAATTGCATTCCTTCAACAATATTTAGCTCTGTATTAGATGTTTTTGATTCTTCAATTGTTATAACACCATCTTTTGAAACTTTTTCCATAGCTTCAGATATTAGCTTTCCAACTTCTTCATTATTAGCAGAAATACTTGCAACTCTTGCTATATCTTCTTTTCCATTTACAGGAGAGCTAATTTCTTTTAATCCATCTACTGCTACATTTACAGCCTTATCAATACCTCTTTTAATAGCCATTGGATCTCCACCAGCAGCTACATTTTTTACACCTTCTTTAATCATACTTTGTGCCAAAACAGTTGCTGTTGTTGTTCCATCACCTGCTACATCGTTTGTTTTTGTAGAAACTTCTTTTACAAGTCTTGCTCCCATATTTTCAAATGGATCTTCTAGCTCTATTTCTTTTGCTATTGTAACACCATCGTTTGTAATAAGTGGAGCTCCATAATTTTTATCTAAGACTACATTTCTTCCTTTTGGACCTAATGTAACTTTTACTGTGTCTGCTAATTGATTAACACCATCTAATAATTTTTTTCTGGCATCTTCGCCATATTTAATTTGTTTTGCCATAATTATAATCTCCTTTCGCTCTTTTCTTTTCCCTATTCAACTATTGCTAGGATATCAGATTGTTTTACTATTATTAGGTCTTCGCCTTGATATTTAATTTCTGTTCCTGCATATTTATTTAAAACTACTTTATCGCCTTTTTTTACATACATCTTTTCTATTTTTCCGTCTATCACTTCTCCTGGTCCTACTTCTAGTACCTCTGCTATTTGTGGTTTTTCTTTTGCTGAACTGGTTAATATGATTCCGCTTTTTGTTGTTTCTTCGCTTTCTATCATTTTAACTACAACTCTGTCTAATAATGGTTTTAACATTATATTACCTCCTTTAATGTTACAGTATTATTAATATATATTTAGCTTGTATTAATAATATGTATAAAAATTATTAGCAGTCTATTTGTTAGACTGCTAATAATTTATACCTATTGGTATTAAATGTCAATATTATTTTATTATAATTCACATATTTTTCACAAAGCAAAGATGCCAGGTTTAATTTAAACCTGACATCTCCTCATTACTTACGCTTAACCACGAATATTACCAACCATTTATCAGTTGACGAGTTTTCCAGAAAATGTGATTCTCCCTTATTGCATATTTCAATGCAATTTCCATCAACTTCCTCATAGTTTTCAGAATATTCATCGTTCGAATGTTCCTTAATCTTCGCTCTGGGTGACAAGTACAACAAAGACATGGATACATTTTTACTAGAAAAAAGTCCACGTACATACACAGTACCTCTTTCAACCTTTTTAGGGTCAAAATTTTCCAGCTCTCCGATTAAACCTGCTACCTCTGTTGCTGATCTCCGTCCTTCGGATATCATATTACAAGCAGCTCCTTTCAAAATTGGATTTTATCCTTTTGGATTTTTGTATTTTATCATAAAAAAATATTTTTTTCCAGTATTTTTTATAAATAATAAAATTTAGTAATCTATTTTTATTTGCCAATATTGTAGAATTATGTTATAATATTTCAAGATTTTGGGATTTTTATCTCATTGCAAGACTGAATATTATATTAGGAGGCCAAAAAATGACATCTATGGACGAAAAATTAAGTCGGCAATTTAGAGAAATTATCCGACCATACATTAATCGATTAAAGCGCGCTTTTGAAAACACTCATTCTTCAAAAATTGTTCTTATAATCGATGGTTCTACAACATCTAATCTCACAAAAAGTACTTTGTATTATATGGTTGGTCAAAAATGTAAAACCGCACAAATTTCGGAGTTAACTTTATCACAAGTTTACGCTTATGCAAATGCCAATCCTAGAAGACTCATTTCTATTGGACAACGAGAAGCTGGAAACATCTTCATTAAGATCAGAATTATCTAATTTCCAACTTCCAAACAAAAAATGTTAGTTCAAAATTTGAACTAACATTTTTTATTATATTTTATCCTATTTCTTTGAAGCTTTTATAAAAGCTTTAAATAATGGAGCTGGTTTATCTGGTCTTGATTTAAATTCAGGATGAAATTGTCCTGCTATAAAAAATTTATTGGTAGGTATTTCAACAATTTCTACTAATAAATCATCTGGTGATGTACCAGAAATTTTCATTCCTGCTTCTTCAATTTTTGTCCTAAAATCATTATTAAACTCAAATCTATGTCTATGTCTTTCAGAGATTTCATTTGAATTATATACTTTTTCAGCTAAAGTATTTTCTTTAATTTTGCAAGGATATGCACCAAGTCTCATAGTTCCACCTTTTTTCTTAACATCCTTTTGTGTATCCATTATATGAATAACTGGATTTTTAGTTCTTCTATCAAACTCTGTAGAACTTGCATCCTTTAACCCAACAACATTTCTTGCAAATTCAACAACAGCCATTTGCATACCTAGGCAAATTCCTAAAAATGGTACATTATGCTCTCTGGCAAATTTTATTGCATTAATTTTACCCTCAATACCTCTATTGCCAAATCCTCCTGGAACTAGTATTCCATCGAAATTTTTTAACATTTCTTCTGCTTTTTTATCATCTGTAATTAATTCTGAATCAACAAATTCTATATCAACATTTACATTATTTGCAAATCCACCATGTTTTAAGCTTTCAACAACAGATAAATATGAGTCTTCCAAACTTATATATTTACCTACAATAGCAATTTTAACTGCATTTTCTGGAATATTCTTTATTTTTTCGATCATTTTTTCCCATTTTTCATTTTTAGGTGCTTTATTTTTTAAATTAAAGTGTTCGCAAACAACCTTAGCTAATCCTTCTTTTTCTAGCATTAATGGAACTTCATATAATACATCTACTGTAGAATTTTGTATAACATTTTCTTTTTTAACATTACAGAATAACGCAATTTTATCTTTCATTCCATCAGGAATTCTAATTTCTGATCTACAAACTAATACATCTGGTTTTATTCCATATGATTGAAGTTCTCTTACAGAATGTTGAGTTGGTTTTGATTTTAATTCATTTGAACCATGAATATATGGCAATAAAGTTACATGAATATACATAACATCTTCACTTTTTTGCTCTAGCCCAATTTGTCTTATTGCTTCAATGAATGGTAAACTTTCAATATCACCAACAGTTCCTCCAATTTCTGTTATTACAATATCAACATCTGTTTCATCAAACTTGTATACTTTTTCTTTAATGGCATTTGTTATATGAGGTACAACTTGTACTGTTTTTCCTAAGTAATCTCCTTTACGCTCTCTTTCGATAACTTCTGAGTATATTCTTCCTGTTGTTATACTTGAATTTTTTGTTAAACTTTCGTCAATAAATCTTTCATAATGACCTAAGTCTAAATCAGTTTCTGCTCCATCATCAGTTACAAAAACTTCGCCGTGTTCACAAGGGTTCATTGTACCTGGATCAACATTTATGTATGGGTCAAATTTTTGAATTGTTACTTTATATCCTCTATTTTTCAATAATCTTCCCAAAGATGCTGCTGTTATTCCCTTTCCTAATCCAGACACTACTCCACCTGTTACAAAAATATACTTTGTGTTCATACAAATACCCTCCATTTAAATTATTCTAAAAACAAAAAAATAGATTAAAAAAAATTGTCCCCTGTTTTTAGGGGTTTTTTTTTAATCTATTTTTAATATATTATTATTGTATCATTACTATCATAATTTTACAAGTAAAATTTGTCAAAAAAAGAAAAATCCTAGTATGAAAAACATACTAGGTGGATTTACTCAATCCAATCTCAAAAAAAATAAACTAAAATACATCTATTTTAAAGAGATAGAAATGAAGCGATATGTCAACCATGGTTGACAACATATGACATTATAATCCATTTTTTACTTTTTGTCAACAATTTCTCCCTGTTTTTTATAAATACTATTTGCCCTTATAACACCTCTTACAGAAGACAATGGATATATGTTTGTATTTTTTCCAATAACACTTCCAGGATTTAAAATAGAACCACAACCCACTTCAACATTATCACCAATCATTGAGCCAAATTTCTTTAAACCTGTTTCAACTTTTTCACTTTCATTTTTTACAATAACTAACTTTTTATCTGATTTTACATTTGAAGTAATAGATCCAGCTCCCATATGAGATTTATATCCTAATATTGAATCTCCTACATAATTATAATGTGGAACTTGAACATTGTTGAATAGTATTACATTTTTTAGCTCTGTAGAATTTCCTACAACTGCATTTTCGCCAACTATGGCATTGCCTCTTATAAATGCGCAATGTCTCACCTCAGCATTTTTTCCAATAATAGCTGGACCATTTATATAAGCAGTTGGTGCAACTTTTGCAGTTTTAGCAATCCATACATTTTCGCCTATCTTATCATATTCTTCCTTACTTAATGTATTTCCTAAATGTATTATGAAATCTTTAATTTTAGGTAATACTTCCCAAGGATATGTGCATCCATCAAACACATCTTTTGCAATTGTTTCGTTTAAATTATATAAATTTTCAATTTTACATTCTTCCATAATAAAATTTTCCTTTCTAATTTTTTTCTTATAGTAATACAAAGATTTTTAAATGTCAATGTAGCAAGTTGTAAAAGGGATAGAGAAAAATTTAACTAAAATTAATTTTTTCCTCTATCCTCAAGTTTATTCTTTATCTATTCACTTTTACATTTTTTAAATCAATTTATCTAATATATCAATTTCATTTTCTAATGTTTTATCATTTAAAGTTTTATTCTCATTTTCTATGTATGTCTTCAAAACTTTAAATATTTCTTTATAATTATCACAAACTGTTAATTTTGTTGATTTTCTTTCATGTATTCCTAAAACATTTTCTATATAATCTTTATCATAATCGCATTCTACAATACCAGTATTCTCATTTATAATGAATTCTTGATTATTACTATTTTCATATATTATCCAGTTTTTTAATGTATTTACATATCTTGCTAATACAATTGCTTTTTGTATTCCTGTATTATCATAATAATCATTTGTAGATTGTTTAAATTGTACTTCCTCTTTATTTGAATGTTCCTGCTCTTTCGAATCTTTATATGATATGCTAAGTGAAATATTATTTGATGAACTTTCCAGCTTCTTTTTTAATTTTAGTACAACTATTCCTCCTTTAACTTCACCTTCTGAATTGCTTGATGATGGAAATAATGTGTTTATGTGCATTATGTTTCCAGTTGTTTTATTTACTGAATCTGTCCCATATACATTTTCAATTTCATAATCTTCTGATTTAAAAGATAAGTCCAAATCAAATATTAGCGGTGTTACCATATAATCAAATTCATCTGCAAGTGTTTTCTTAAATTCACTTGAACTGTGTACAGAATAATAATTTGCTCCTCTTACATCAGATATTTTTTCTGTTAGCTCTGTGTTGAAGTCAACTCCCACACCTATTAAAGAAGTATATATTTTATCTTCAGCATTTTTCTTAATCATTCCCATTAATCCTGTAGAAGTTATATCTCCTGAATTTGGCATCGCATCTGTTATTACTATTATTCTGTTTTGGTAATTTTTATCATCTAAATATTTTTCAAAAAGTTTTGTTCCTTCTTTATATCCATCTGAAAAATTTGTTCCACCTTGAGGTTCTATTTCTAATATATGATTTTTTATTGCTTCTGTGTTTGTATCTGATATTAAATTAAGTTCTTTCCCTAAATATGCATCATCATCAAATAAAACTACTCCTAATCTATCATCTGGATTTAATTTATCTATCAAATCATTTATGCATTCTTCTGCAATTTTCATTTTAGATTTATTATCTGATTTTTTACTTTCTTTATCATAATAATAAGAGCTAAAAGATGAAGACATTGAACCAGATATATCAAGAACTATAACTACATTTAGTTTTTGTCTATTAAAATCACTTTCTTTTATATTAGAATTCAATCCAACAGATAAATAATATTCTTGCTCTTTAGATAAAGGATCTGTTGAAACAGCACATGAATATGATGGATAAAACATTTCATTTGATTTTTTTGTTTGATCTCCTGTATCAAAATAATATTCTGAATATAATCCATTATATGTTATGTCTGTTGTTATTGGCAAATAATTATTTTTTATATTTTCTCTAAAATTATCAACATTACTTGCTCCACCAACAGTATACCCTAAATATGACTCTGATGATGATGTACTTTTTGATGAACTAACAGAAGATTTACTTGATGAGCTATCCATACTAGAAGCAATAGCTAATGTAGTACTTGATTCTTTTTGATTAAATTTCCAGTCATCTGTTCCAAATATACTATTTTTCTTTTGTATCCTAAATAAAATTATTCCTCCTACTATCATAAAAATAATTAATATAATAATTACTATCATATAGCCCTTTTTTAATTTTTTCATATAATCAATCCTTTCGTTTTTATTTTTTAGATGATTTTCTTTTGTCATTTTGTTGGTGTTTTATAAAAATAATTGAAAAAATTATAGAAATTATTAAAAATATTCCTGCTAACGAAAATATTCCTAGAGAAATAGCATTTGTATTTGAACTGGATATGTCGAATTGAGAATCAGTCCCTACTGACTCTGTTACATCATTAAATATCTGTGAATTTTTGGATGATGAAGTAACTGATTCTGAGTTGCTTTCTGAAGCAGATATACTTTCTGACTCAATATTTTCCTTTCCCAGATTCACTTGTTCTTTTTTATACACATTATCTGAATGTATCCCAGTTTCATTTTTATCATTAATTTTCCAACCTACTATTACTGCAATTATAAACATTGCCAAGTTGCTAATTGCTATTTTTAATGATTTTATAGATTTGTAATAATACCATTGAACTGTTGCAGTTGGCATTGATAATATCTCTCCTATTTCTTTAAAGGTAAATTCTGAAAGTACCTTCATAGAAATAATTTGTTCTTGTTTTTTATTTAATTTCTTTACTATCTTTTTGTAATCTTCGTTTTCTGTAACATTTTCTAGCTCATTATTTTCGCTTTTAATTGCATCTATGTTTTCATCTAAAGAAATATTAAATTTATTTTTTCTTATATATTGCAAAGATTCATTTTTAGTTACAGTATATAACCATGTGGATTCAAAATTATCAGCCAATTTTTCGTTTGGTAACTTGTATATTTTTTCAAAAACATTTTGAGTTACATCCTCACTACTTTCTTTATTTTTTAGTATCGAGAAACTTATTCTATATACTAAATTATAATTATTACTATAAAAATTATTGAAATATTGCTCTCTATTAGCTTTTAGATTTTCAAAATCTTTATGTATGTTTTCTTTTATCTTTTCCATATATTCCCTCTTTAATTTTCATTTTATAATTACTTAGAAAATGACAACTAATATGCCAAAGTTGTCACTTTCTCGCAGAAATTTGATTTTATCTACGGCTTATATTTTTTAAATTTTCTCTTCTGATAATCCTGTAATTTCCATTATTAAATTACTCATTTATCACTTTCATTCTAGCATATTAAAACTATTTGTTCAATTATTCTGAGAATTTTGTGTATGAAGTTACACTTTGAATTAAATTTTTTGAATAAAATCTCTTAAATTATTTTTATTTTTTCAAATTTTCATGTTTTATTATTAAATCATACATTATTACATATTGCAATAAATTTCGTATTGCTTATTTCGACAAATTATGTATTAAAAAATTCCACTTTTTATTTACAAAATCGCCATATTAATATAAAATATACGCAGAATAATTTAATAAAAAAAAGGTGAAAATATGTATAATTTTATTTCAAAATCTGAAAAAGATACAATTAATTTTGCAAAAGGTTTAGCTTCTAAACTACATAAGGGTGATATTATTGTTTTAACTGGTGAACTTGGATCTGGGAAAACGAAATTCACTCAAGGTTTTCTAGAATATTTTGGACTTGAAAATGAAATTTCTAGTCCTACTTTTACAATTGTTAATGAATATAATAGTAATACTGGTTTAAACATTTATCATTTTGATGTTTACCGCTTGTCAGATACTGATGAGTTTTATGCCATTGGTGGTGATGAATATTTTGAAAATGGTATTTGTATTATCGAATGGGGTGAACTTATAAAAGATGCACTTCCTAAAGATTACATTCATATAACATTTGAAAAAGATGATTCTGATGAAAATTACAGAAAATTGAAAGTTGAAACTTTTGGAAATAAATATCAAAATTTATTTTAATTATATTATTTTGGGTTTATAGGTCTTCCCTAAAAAATCTAAATATATATACAAGGAGGATTTAATTATTCAATAGATTTTCTATATGATTAATTAAAAATAATAATGAAAATATTATCAATAGATACATCTTCTAAAATTTGCTCAGTATCTATTTTAGAAGATACCACTGTTATACTAGAAAAACATACTAATGATGAAAAAACACATTCCCAAAACCTAATGCCACTAATTGATGAACTTTTCAAAGATACTAATTTAACATTAGATAATATTGATTTACTTGCTTGTTCACAAGGTCCTGGCTCTTTTACTGGTATTAGAATCGGAATTGCAACAATAAAAGCTTTTGCAGATGCCAAAAATATTCCAGTAGTTGGAGTTACATCTTTAGAGAGCTTAGCTTATAATATTACAGAATCTGGTTTAATTGTAAGTTTAATTGATGCCAAAAATGACAATGTTTATTATTCTTTATTTAGTAATAATGGAACAGCATATACACAAATTGGTGATTTTAAATCATGTTCTATCCATGATATTTTAAGTGATTTATCTATATATGATGACAAATTAATTTTTGTTGGAGATGGTTCTGTAATTCACCATGATTTAATTATCACATTAATAAAAAATCCTGTTTTTGCTAATAGTGAACAAAATTTGCAAACAAGTATCAGTATTGGCAAATCTGCATATAATAAGTTTACTAATGGTATATATGGTGATTCAAATTCTCTACTACCTATTTATTTAAAAAAATCTCAAGCAGAAAGAAATTTAGCTGGTGAAAAATAGATGAGTAATAATTTAAAAGAACAAACTTTAAATACTTTTGCAAATCATATTACAATTTGCAAAATGTGTGATAAAGATTTATTATATTTAAAGGAAAATTTAATTACAGAATTTGATAATTTTTGGAACTATGAAATTTTAAAACAAGAATTTTTAAATACCAATACAACATATATTGTTGCCAAACAAAATGAAACAATTGTTGGTTTTGCAGGAATTCTTACAATTGTTGATGAAGCAAATATTATGAACATTGTTACAAAAAAAGACAAAAGAAATTTAGGTATTGGAACTTTACTTTTACAAAACCTAATACAAATTTCCAAAGAGCAAAATTTAAATTCAGTAACATTAGAAGTAAATGAACATAACATACCTGCAATAAAACTATACGAAAAATTTAATTTTACTAAAGTTGGTCTTAGAAAAAAATATTATAATAACACCGATTCTGCTATTATAATGACTTTATACATATAACCAACTTTAAATTTAAGGAGGAACAAATGAAAAATAAAAATGAATTAAATTACAAAAATTTAAAAATTAGTTGTGATCCAAGTATTTTTAAATTTAAAACAACTGAAGAATTGGACAATATTGAAACTGGAATTGGACAAGAAAGAGGAATTAAAGCTTTAGAGTTTGGTTTAAATGTAGATATAAATGGATATAACTTATATCTTGAAGGTCCTGCTGGAGTTGGAAAAACAATGTATACAAAACATTATTTAGATAAAATTTCTAAAAAGCAAAAGACTCCTTGTGATTGGTGTTATATATACAACTTTGAAAATCCTAATGAACCAATTGCCCTACCTTTACATGCTGGACAAGGTAAAGAATTTAAAGAGCAAATGGAAGTTTTTATAAAAGATATAAAAAATGATTTAAAAAATACATTTAACAATGAAGACTTTGAAAAAGAAAAAGCTTTAATAGCTCAAACTTATGAAGAAAAACGTGAAGCCTTAATGGTTAAATTAAATAAAAAATCAGAAAAATATGGATTTCAAGTAAAATCAGCTCAAAATGGAATTTATATGATGCCTATTATTAATGGTAAAGCAATTGAACAAGAAGAATTTGAAAAATTAGATGATGAAACTAAACAAAACTTTGAAGATAATTCAAGCATTGTTCAAGAGCAAATTTTACAAGTTATTAGTGAAATAAAAAATATTGAACAAGAATCTCAAAAGAAATTATCTGAATGGCAATCTAACGTTGCTTTATTAACAATAAATGCACATATTAATTATATTAGATCAAAATTTAAAAGAAACAAAAAAATCAGTACTTTTTTAGAAAATATCAAAAAAGATATATTAAAAAATATTGACTACTTCCTAGCAGAGCCTCAAAATGAAACACAACAAATGCCTGGTCCTAGACCTGAGCCACCAAAACCTTGGGAAAATTATAGAGTAAACTTATTTATCGATAATAGTGCACAAGAAGGTGCTCCTGTAATTATGGATTCAAATTATTCTTATCACAATATATTTGGAAAACTTGAATATGAAAATTATTATGGATCTTTGAAAACAGATTACACTATGTTAAAACCTGGTTTACTACACAAAGCAAACGGTGGATATATAATTTTTCAAGCACATGATTTAATAGAAAATGCAGTTTGTTATGAAGGACTAAAAAAAGCATTACGTCAAAAACAATTATTAATTGAAAATACTGCAGACCCTCGCTCACCAATGGTTATGGTTTCTTTAAAGCCTGAACCAATTCCACTAGATTTAAAAGTTATTATTGTTGGAGATGAACAAATATATCAAACACTACTTGCAGTTGATTATGATTTTAGAAAATTATTTAAAATAAAAGTTGAATTTGAAGATAGCTCTGATAATACAGAAGAAAATATGAACAAATTAGCAAGATTTATTCATGGTTTCTGTGAACAAGAACAACTTCCTCACCTTGACCCATCTGCAGTTGCAAAAATAATGGAATATTCTTCACGACTTGCTGATAACCAAGACAAACTTTCTACTAGATTTAATGATTTAGCACAAATAATTGGTGAAGCTGCAACATGGGCAAAAATGAAAAAATCAAAAATTGTAACAGCTGAATTTGTAGATATGGCTTTATCTGAAAGAGCAAATAGAATAAAAAAATATGATTCAATGTATACAGAAATGATAAAAGAAAATACTTTATTAATTGATACAACAGGAGCCAAAGTAGGACAAATAAATGGTTTAACAATAATGAATATTGGTGACTATATGTTTGGAAAACCCGTAAAAATAACAGCAACAACATATACTGGAAAAAATGGTGTAATAAATATTGAAAGAGAAGTTGATTTATCTGGCTCTACTCACTCAAAAGGTGTATATATTTTAAGTGGATATTTAGGTGAAAAATTTGCACAAGATATTCCCCTATCTCTTACAGCAAGTATATGTTTTGAGCAACTATATAATGGTGTTGATGGAGACAGTGCATCAAGTACAGAGCTATATGCAATTTTATCAAGTTTATCTGGAGTACCAATTAATCAATCATTTGCAGTTACTGGTTCAGTAAACCAAAAAGGCGAAATTCAACCAATCGGTGGTGTAAATGAAAAAATAGAAGGATTTTTCCAAATTTGTAAAATGCGTGGACTTGATGGAACTCATTCTGTTATGATTCCAATTCAAAATCAAAAGAATTTAAACCTATCAAACGAAGTAGTTGATGCTGTAAAAAATGGATTATTCCATATTTATGCTATAAGTACAATTGATGAAGGAATTGAACTTTTAACCGGTGTTCCAGCAGGAAAAAAAGATTCAAACGGAAACTTTCCAGCAGGTACAATAAATTATCTGGCTTATGAAAAATTAAAAAAATATGCTGATATAAAAATAGAAGAATAAAAAATTCAAGCCCTTTGGCTTGAATTTTTTTATATTTAATATTTATTATTATAATTTACAATTGAATAAATAAATAGTTGTTATTTTTCTGGGTTATCTTGTTCTTGACTATTAGAATATACCCCATTTAAGTCAATCACCCTATCATCACTTGTTCTCACACTAAAATTAATCTTTTTCATAATTGACTTATCTATATAATTTACTTCAATTTTTTCATAATTTAATTTATCTAGAGATCTTGCAATCATTTCACCATCATATCTAAATCCAATTTTTCCAGATCTATCTATAGCAAAATCAAAAACTGGTTCATATACACTAGCATCAGTTAGCAATACACTAACTCCTTTTTTTAGTTTGATTGCATTTGCATCATCTTGTTTGTCAGAATCTGCAAATGGATTTTCCGGATATTCACAACATTTTTTTCCATCTCTAATGCTTCCATGAAAACCATTACCATTTACAGCCCTACAAATATAGCCAATCATCCCCTCATAGTCAGCTATGGCAAAATGTGCATCTACTATTTCATTCAAATATTGATTTTCTCGATTTTGAGTTTTTTTCAATACTTTACTTTCTGGTTCGTTTTGCAAAACCGTATATACATATTGATTGTCTTCACAATACTTCTCAGTAATATCAGCTTTAAATCTTTCAACTAATTTATGCATTTCTCCTTTTTCCCATATAGCTTTCTCCTGCTGATATATTTGGTCTGTAATTTTTTTCACTTCATCATAAGAGCTCTCATTTATGTCAAAACTCGTTTTTAAAATTTTTTCATAATTTTTTAAAGTTCTTTTACGAATTTCAAATGCCTTTGAATTTCTTTCTCTAGACCATCCAATATTATCTGACTTAGGTTGCATTTTTTCTAAAGTATATGCTTTTTTCATTGAGTAAATCAATAATGTTCTATACACATCCATTGATTGATTTTCATCTTTTAACATATCATTAACAATTGCATTATAATTTTCAATAAGCACAGAAATTTTACTGTTAGCATTTTCAAGGTTATGTTTTGCAATCTGAAAAATAAATTTTTCATCCATAGAAAAACACCTCCTAATAATACTATTATAACATTTTTCCAATATAAAATCTATATTTTTCCAGCCAAATTTCTTGCCATTTGCACTCCTGAGCATGATGCCATCATTAATCCTCTTGTCATTCCTCCGCCATCTCCTATTGAGTACAAGCCTCTTACACTTGACTCAAAATTGTTGTCAATTTCTAATTTATTACTGTAAAACTTAATTTCTGGAGCATACAGTAAATTGTCTGGATTTGCAAATCCTTCAACTATTTTATCCATCTCTTTTATAAATTGCAAAATATCTGTCATAGTTCTGTAACCTATTGCAAATGTTATATCTCCTGGTACTGCAGATTTTAGTGTTGGTACTACTGAATTTTTATCTAATTCTTCTTGCCAAGTTCTTTTTCCTCTATTTATATCTCCTAATCTTTGAACTATAACATTTCCATTTGCAAGCTCATTTAAATTTTTTGCAACATTTCTTCCATAATCAATTGGTTTATTAAATGGATATGTAAAATTATGTGATACTAAAATTGCTAAATTTGTATTCTTGCTTTTTTTCTCTTTATATGAGTGCCCATTTACTAAACTTAAATTATGGTCATATACTTCTGAAGATACAAAACCACTTGGATTTTGGCAAAAGGTTCTTACTTTATCTTTGTATGGGTATGGATATCCAATAAATTTTCCTTCATACATATATTTATTTACATCTTTCATAACTGCATCTGGTAATTCATATCTTACACCTATATCCACACAACCAGATTTTGTTATAATATTGTGTTTATCACACATTTCAACAAGCCAGTTTGCACCTTTTCTTCCTACTGCAATTATTACATTGTCAGAAAATAATTCTTGCTTTTTATTGCTCTTCTTATTTAAAATTTTTACTCCTTTTACTGAATTATCTTCAATTATTAAATCTTGAACTTCAGTTTCAAACATCATATTTACATTATTTTCTTCTAAATAATTTTCTAACTTTTTATATAATTCATGAGCTTTTTCTGTTCCTAAATGTCTTATTGGAATATTAATAAGATTAATCCCTTGTTTTTTAGATTTTTCCTTTATTATTTTTACTTCATCTTTAAAATTTACACCTTCTAATTTTTTATCAGCTCCAAATTTTAAGTAGATATCATCAGTATAATCAATTAATCTTTTAGTATTTTCAACACCTATGTATTCTTGTAAAATTCCTCCAACATAAATATCATCATCTTCATCATTGTATAGTGACAATTTACCATCTGAAAATGCTCCTGCACCTGAAAATCCACTTGTTATATTACAATATGGTTGGCATTTAACACATTTTCCAACTTTTTCAATTGGACAATTTCTATTTTCAACTCTTTTTCCTTGGTCAATTAATAAAATATTTTTTGCTTTTTTTAATTGAATTAATTCATATGCAAAAAAAATTCCACTTGGACCCATTCCAATAACAATAGCATCATACTTTTCACTCATAAAATCATTCCTCTCATATTTGATTTTCCTAGCTCATTATATATGTTTACGTTTTTAAATTCAATATATACTTTATTTATATTTTTGCATATCTATCCATTTATTATTGAACATAATTCTTATACAAATCTTTGATAATAAATATTGCTATCAACAACATTGTAATATTGTAATCTTTTATCTTCTTCAATTTTTGTTGCAAAAAGTATATTTTTCAATATTTCATACATACTTGTTTTTATTTCAGTACCAATACTAAACTTTTCTGTTCTCGGCAATTTTATTAAAATTGTAATCATATACTCAATATATTTTTCTATTTTTCTTATTATTACTAATTGATTATTTGTTTTCATTTTTCTTTTCTCTCTACATACATGAATATAGGACCTGCAAAGAGCAAGTCCCATACTTTTTGGATTCTGTTCAGTGAGCAGTGCTACTTAATAAAGCACAAGCATACCCACATTATTGCAGTCACCATCTACATTAGCACGATTGCTGAGGTAAGCGAGCGGATAATTGTTACCATAATAGTAGTAATTGCCACCGCAAAACCAAAAGCAAAAGTCTCCGGCTTCCGAATTTGAGCATTGCAAAATTTTAAAAGTATTTGCCAAGTCATAAAAACCACAAACACCTCTTGATCCTGTAAACTCAAAATCTCCACCTTCTGTTGAATTTTCAGAATCATAGTAATGTCCCAACTCTTTCGAGTCAAGCACCACCTGATGCAGTGCCTCTTCAACAGATTTGCCAATCTTTACTAACTGATTAATCAGCCATACTAAGAAAGCATAGTACTGATATTCAGTTGCAAGTTGCCACTGTCTACCCTCAACTGAAGGCATTTCTGAAGCTTTTTTTACCCACCAATTGTAGGAATGACCTATTGCAGGTTTATTGCCTTTTTTATAAACTATCTTATCACCATCTTCTGATGGGTCATAGATTGGCTTATAAAAAGGTACAAGCTTAGCATCTTTAACTTCGGATATAGCCTCAATAAACGCATTGATATCATCGTTTGTTGACTTGAAGTTAAGCACTGTGTCAAAGAAAGCATCTTCCTGTGGGTTGATTTTCACGAGTCTATAATCTTCCAAAGTTCTTATTGTTGTAGCCTCTGCCTTTTTTGTGTAATTTCCGAATCCTATCATACTATTACCTCCTAAGTAATATGCTCTGGAGGTTACGCTACCCCTCCAGAAAATTGTTTTTAACATTATTTTCTAAAGTTTAAGTAGCGTTATAACTTTATGATACTTTAATTATAGCACATTTTTATGTTAACTGCAAGTATGTGTCAAGTAAATGTAGGCAATTTTTTATCTTCTATTTTTAACCCTCAAATGCTATTGCTTTCAACACTTTATTTATTTTTTGTTCACTTAATAAACATAGTCTAAAAACTACATTTCATCTCACTAAATTCCATTAATTTTGCTATTTCTCTCATAAATCTTAATTCCGAATGTCCCATTATCACTGCTGTTTTACAAAAATCATAACTATAATCTAACACTATCTTTTGGAGTACTTTAACATCATTATCATTTTTATTTACTAAAATCATTATATCAAATTTCTAAAATGATATCTACCAGTCTAAATTTTTTCTGCTATTAAATCATAATCTTGTGTTTTCAAAATTTTTACTTTTGCAAATTGACCTTCTAGATTTTCTTCGTCGCAGTTTACAAATATTACGCCATCTATATCTGGTACATCCATGTAGCTTCTTGCTATGTAATATTTTCCGTCAAAGCTTCTTTCTTCTAGTAATACTTCAAGCTCTTTGCCAATATATTTTTGAGATATTTCTTCATATACTTTTTGTTGTAATGCCATTATTTTGTTGTATCTGCTTGTTTTCGTCATTGGATGAACCTGCTCTTTTATTCTTGCTGCTGGTGTTCCTTCTTCTTTTGAGTATGAGAATGCACCTAGTCTATCAAATTTTGCTTCTTTTATAAATTCATATAATTCATCAAAATCTTCATTTGTTTCACCTGGAAAACCAACCATTACTGTAGTTCTAATTATTACATTTGGTATTTCTTTTCTTATTTTTGCAACAACATTTCTAATACTTTTTCCATCGCTTTTTCTGTTCATTCTTTTTAATACTTTATCAGAAATATGTTGAATTGGTATATCAAAATAATTACATATTTTATCATTATTTTTTACAACATTAATTAACTCATCTGTTATTGTTTCTGGATATGCATATAAAAATCTAATCCATTTTATACCATCTATTTTGCATAATTCATTTAAAAGTTCGGCAAGTCGAGCCTTTCCGTATATGTCAACTCCATATTTTGTTGTGTCTTGTGCAATTACAATTAGCTCTTTTATTCCACTTTTTGCTAACATTTTTGCTTCTTCAATTACATCTTCAAATTTTCTACTAATATACTTACCTCTTATGTATGGAATTGCACAAAATGTACATCTATTATCACAACCTTCGGCAATTCTTAAATATGCAAAATTTTCTCCTGTTGAAACAACCCTGTCCATAAAATCTAATTTTTCATCTTTTTCATCTTCATCAACTTTACCAATAACAGATTCAATTTGCTCCCATATATTATTGTATTCACTATATTTTATAAATAAATCAACTTCAGGAAGAGCCTTTTCTAGTTCATCTTTGTATCTTTCTACTAAACAGCCCATTGCTATTAAATACTTACATCTTCCTTGTTTATATTCTGCCATTTCTAAAATTGTATTGATGGCTTCTTCTTTTGCTGATTCAATAAATCCACAAGTATTTATTACTATAACATCCGCATCTGATGGATCATTTACTATATTAAATTTATTATTTTTAAATAATCCAATTGTCATTTCTGTGTCTAATAAATTCTTGCTACAACCTAATGATACAAATCCTACATTCATTATTATAAATTCCCTTCTTCACTTTATATTTTATTAATTACTACATAAATGCTTTCTTGTCATTTCTAGTAAATGTAATGGTGTAAATCCAACAATTTGTGTTTTAGCCCTATCTTTTTTTAGCTCTTTTTCTAATAATTCTACAATTTTAGCTTCATCAGATTTTTCTTCCATATCTATGTAATCTACAATTACAATTCCGCCAATATCTCTTGCCCTTAATTGTTTTGCAATTTCAATTGTTGCTTCTTCATTTACTTTTAATACTGTTTTTTCTAATGTATCTTTTCCAATATATTTGCCTGTGTTTACATCTACTGCAGTTAATGCTTCTGTTTTGTCTATTGTTATAAAGCCTCCACAATTAAGCCAAATTTTTCTATTTTTTATTTTTTCTAATTGTACAAAGATATTATCTGAAATCAAATTCTCGTTTTCTTTTAGCTCTGTTTTTTTCTTTAAATTTTCATATTCATTTATAATAAAATTGTACACGTCTTTTTCATTAACTACTATCTTATCTATATTATCTGTAAATCCTAACAATACTTTATTAACAATTCCTCCAACATCATATATTTTTTTAGGAATAATATCTTTTTCTTTTTTTAATTTTTCTGCTTTTTCAATTATTTCTTTATATGTTTTTTCCACATTTTTTATATCATTAATTATTTCTTCATCAGATTTATTTTTGGCTGCTGTTCTTATTATAAAACCATCATTTTCAGATGAGTTGTTTTTTACAATTTCTTTTAATCTTTTAATTTCACTTTCATCATTTATTTTACTTGATATCGTTATAAATTTAGAATTTGGAACCAATGCTACATATTTTCCTGCTATATTTAATTCGGTAGAAATTCTAGCACCTTTGGTTTCATTTTTATCTTTTTTTACTTGAACAACAATTGGCATATCTGCTCTAACATATTTTTTTATATCGTTTTTGTTAATTTTTTCATTTTTATTTCCTGTAATTTCGCTTACTTTAGGTAAAACATCTTTTATATGTAAAAAAGCATTTTTCTCTTCACCAATATCAACAAATGCTGCTCCCATACCAGGTAATACATTTATAACTTTTCCTAAGTATATATTTCCTTCAATTGTTTTGTTATTATCGTTTTCTTGATATTTTTCTACTATTTTTCCATTTTCTAAAACAATTACATCTTTTTTTTGATTATTATAATTAATTATAATCTCGTTCATTATTCCTCCACTATTTAGCTTACTTATTGTATTTATTCATTGCCATATCTATTCCATCTTTTATAATGGATACCACAGCTTCTGACGCTTTATTTATTCCTTTTTTCAATTCTTCGTAATCTTCATCAGTTATATTTCCAATTACATAGTTGACTAAATCCCCTTTAAACTCAGGCATTCCAATTCCAACTCTAACTCTAGGAAAATCTTCTGAATTTAATCTGCTTACAACTGATTTCATTCCATTATGTGTTCCAGGTCCACCTTTTTTACGTATTCTTATTTTACCTGGATTAGTATCTATATCATCATAAATAACAATTATCTCTTCTGGATTTAATTTATAAAAATTTGCAAATTGAATTACTGAATCACCACTTAAATTCATATATGTTTGTGGTTTTAATAATATCACTTTTTCATTTTCAATTTCACCAGTTCCATATAGACCCTCAAACTTTTCTCTTGATATTGCTATTTTATATTTATCTGCTAATTCATTTACAACATCAACACCCATATTATGTCTTGTTCTAGCATATTCCGCTTCTGGATTTCCAAGTCCTACTATAAGATACATAAAATGCCTCCTTTTTATGTTAAATACTTATAGATTATAGCATATATTTGATATAATCACAATATTTTTTTATTTTGTTAACTGATAACTTTGCTCTATCAATTCTTTAACTAATGACTTGTCCACTTTATCATCTATAATAATTGTGTTCCAGTGCTCTTTATTCATGTGATATGCTGGTATTATGTAATTGTATGTATTTCTTAATATATCAGAATAGTTTGGATCTGTTTTTACATTAAGATATAATTTATCATTAACATACATAATTAATGCAAACCATTTTTTATTTTTAGTATGTTTCATTGTTACTGATTCAAAATCACCTGGAAAAGGAGTGTCTTTATATGTATTTTCTAAAGATAGACAATACTTTATTATTTCTTCTTTATTCATTTCAATTCACTTTCCTTGTTATTAATGCATATCTACATTAATTTTTATTTTAATTCCTAAAATGCCATATTGTTGCTCTTTTTCTGGTGAATATATTGTATGCATTGTTTTGGTTTTTTGTATTATTTCTTCTTCATCAGAATACAATTTTCTAAATAAATTTTCAAATGTATCTTCTCTGTATAAATCGATAACATCAACTATTAATTTTTCTTGTAAATCTGGTAATTTTGAAAACTCTATTTTGTCTCCAATTTTTACTTGTTGTCTTTTTTCATCATATAATCTAAATTCTATTGTTTTTGTTCCATTTTTTATTCTTTCAAATGGACTTTCATTTAATTTCATTTTGTGTAACATATATATTCCCCTTTCATAATTTCATTATTTATTTTATTAATTTCTTCTTTAGTCTTTTAGCAAACTCCTATATAATAATTTATATTTTTTTTCAAAAAAAACTCTTTAAGAATTTAAATATTCTATTGTACCATTTTTTATTTTCTGTAATCACCAAAAGGCTTTTCTCATTTTCAGGTTGAGTTTGTTCATAATCTTGTTCATTTTTTTTATTATTAAATAATTTATCTATACTATATTTTTCCTTTGATTTTTTTTCATTTTCTCTTAAAATACTAAAAAATTGATCTCTTTCCTCTTTACTATCGCACCAATAATCCTTTTTTATTAAAGCTAATATATTAATTGTATCTTTTAACAAACATTGATCTTCTAATGGGATTTCAGGATCAAGAATTACTATGTAATTATCGTCTTTATTATTTTGCAAAAAATCTATTACTTTAGCTGGTATTTTATCTCTATACTCAGCTCCTAACAAATTAATAATTTCATATACTTCGGCATAAGCTTTATTAATATTATTTTTATTATTCTCCAACTTCATGTTCATCATCAATAATTAATTCCTCTCCTATCCCTCTATTGTACTTTATTTCTCTAACTGTATTATTTATATCTGATACTGTTGTATTTCTAAATAGTTCATTCTTCTCAATTGATCGCATTATTCCAGCTCGTGATGGTCCAGGTCTATTTCTTATTTCTCTTTCTCCTGGTGATAAATAATGTTTTTTCTCTATCATTTCTTTTTTACTTAACAACATATAAGGAAAGCTTTTATCTCCGCTTTGATAATGCGAGGCATTCCATGTCGGATCATCATATAGTTCATAAAAACCGTCAATACATATAATACTATGGTTTAGTGGTAAATAACCATCATTAACTATTCCAGAATCTTTATTAGACATACTCTTTAATTTTTCCAATGATACTCTTGGACTTGTATTTTCAGAAGCTATTGCATAACATGCTACATTATGGCTCCTTATACCTTTTAATTTTAGGAGATACTGCATAGCATGTGTATATCCCTCACAAATTGCTATTCCTCCCATTATGGCACTATAACTTCCATTTGTTCCACCTATTTGCCCATTAAAAGAACTTTTATATACTTGTCCATTAAAAGAACTTAAGGCTTCCATGTCATATTTAACATTTTGAGCCAAATACTGCTCTATTCCAATAACCGCATCCATTGCCCCACAATCTTTTGGCACATAATCGTGTATTATCTGACATGATTTATTATGAAGATTTATCATTTGAGCTGTATTATATTTTACATAATTTTGATTTTTTGACATTCTAATAGTTTCAATTTCACTTTTTGGAACCCTTCCATTAATTTGTTCACACCATTCAGCATTTAATTTTGCTATTTTTTTTAATGCATTAATATCATAATTACCATTTTCTTTATCATACTTAATTGCATCAGGAAACATGAGAACATCCAAACGCAAAAGATCTAAGTTTTCATTATTTAAAATAACTTCATTTAAATTTTTTAGAGGATATAGTCTATTATTTCCATAAATAACTAAATCTTCTAAACATTCTAAATTTTCCAAACCCTTAATATTATATAAATATTGATTAAATGATATTTGTAAACTTTTTAATTGAGTTAATCCTGATACATCAATTTCTTCGATAAAAGCTTGATTAATAATACTAAGATCTGTTAAAGATTTACATCCACTTATTGCTTTCATATCATCTTCATTTATAGATGCTATATTCCTTTTTAATAAAGCTTCTGTCTTTCTTCCATAATAGATTGTTAACCTATTTAACATTTCAAGATTTTCAATTCCACTTAGATTAACACCATACTTTACATCTATTTTTAAATCTGTAATTTGATTTAAAATATCTCTTGTAAATCCTGCTCCATTATGTACAATTCCCATCTCAGCTAATCTCGTATTAATTAAACTAGCCAAATAATTATTTAAAATAATAATCCTATCTTCATTATTATCTTTTGTCTTTAAACTCATTAAATCAACTCCTAATTTCTTCAAATGAATTATATAATAAAATCAATTATATGTATATATTATTACATGTTTTCTGTTCAATTTTTATACTACTAAAGAATATGTAAACTTTTTTTAAATTTTTATAAAAAAGCTCTTGACTTTTTTATGTAAACATTATATAATAAATTCTCAGTTGAGCAAGTCTCACTTGTATATATATTTCCCCATAATAGCATTCCGAATGGAATGATAATTACATATATAAATTCTACGCAATATATTATTTAGGAGGAAAAAAACCATGACAAGTCAAAAAAACAGAAACACACTCATTTTCCGCGATCAGATGGGCATCACCCATACTTGCTACAAAGCAGGTGAAAAGCGGATTGTCCAGTTCGACCTGACCAATGGTATCGAAGAGGCGCTCATTACTGCAATTCGCAACGAATTTCATGACAGCAGTATTCGCCCCGGAGTTTCGGTAAAGTCACTCAGTAACATGAATGTCTACATTGTATATAGCCATACCAACTTCTACATTGCAAGACCTCATTTTGATGGCAATGTCGAAATCTTTTCCAACGGTATTTTCGGTTTTCCGGTTCAAAACGGATACAATTACAATTTTGAGGTTCATGGAAACATCGTCGTATTTTGGATGTGCGATAAGTACAGCAAGATGCGTATTGGTCACTATAAGTTCGTTGAGTAATCGCGGTTTTAATTTCGCTTGTTTAACAGCTTAGTGATAAATTTCAAAGAAAGCGCCCCCCCTTATAAGGTGGGCGCTGTTCTTTTTTATATTTTATTCAATTAAGTACACTTTCTAGTCTTTTAATTTTAATCCATCTTTAAAAGCTTTTCCAACTACTTCGCCTAAAAATCTGTATGTGTTGCTTAACATATCAAATGTAATTATTTCCATTTTATCAGCATCAATATTTCCATTTTCATCTAAATAATCTTCATCAATTGAACAATTTACAATTGTTCCTATTAACTCTCCATTTTCAAAAGAATCCACTTTACATTCTAATGTTAATGGATATTCTTCAATAATTGGTGCATCTACAAAATTTGATTTTGTTACATGTACTCCTGTTTTTGCGATTTTATCTTCTTTGTTTCCTGATACTACTCCAAAATAATCTGATATTTGTTCAGTTTTTTTTGTTGCAAAACTTACTGTAAATGCTTTTTTAACTCTAAGTTTTCTATTGTTTTATGTTTTGATAATGAAATGAAAATTTTTCCATAATCATATATTCCTCCCCAAGCAGCATTCATTACATTGGCTTTCCCATCTTTGTCATATGTTCCAATCATTAAAACTGGAAGTGGCAAGAAATTCTTTTTGTTTCCTAAATCTTTTCTCATAATTATTTAATTATTTACAAGCCAATTGCAATATCACAGATTTTAATTTTTCTCACATTGATATTTGTGATATTTCTTAGCTTTCAAAATTTTGTGAATTATACTTATTGCTCTAATTCACCATCAAATTCTTTTGTTCTTGTATTAACACCATTAATAATTTTATATTCTCTTTTCGAGTTTTTATAAACTTTTTTCTGTATTTCATCTTCTAAATTTATTCCTAATATTTCTGATAATCCTAATAAATATATTGCAACATCAGCTAATTCTTCACCTAAATCATCTTTCTTTTTTCTCCAGGCCTCATATGCTTCTGCCACTTCTCCATATGTTAAGCAAAACTCTTTATTAATATCTGTTACATTAAATCCTTTATCTACTTTGTTTATATATATTTCTTTTTGTAATTCATTTAAATCTATCATGTCAATTCTCGCTTTCTATTTATTAAATCTCAATAGGTATCCATCTGGATCTTGCAATAAAAATTCTTCGTCTTGGAAAATTTTATTACCTACTTTATATTCATTTACTTCTAAATCTAAAAAAAACTTTACTTGTTTTTCTTTTAAAGTTTTGTATAAATTTTCAACATCTTCAACAGACATACTTATATTAATTCCGTTACCATATGGATATTCCATTTTTACAACATTCCAATTACCATTATTTTCTTCAAGCATAATTTGATTATTTTCCAGTTGCATAAAACAAAACTTATTTTCAGGTCTTTCATAAACAATTTTGAAACCTAAATCTTCATAAAAATACTTACTTGTTTCTATATTTGAAACACTTAATTCTGGAATCAAACTATTAAATTCAATATCAGCTCTAATAATTTCATGTTTAAAAAATCTTTCTTGAAATTCAATTAATATGTCAATTTCTTTATTACTAAAATTTCTATTTTCTGGTACAATTATAAGTTTATCATTATTATCATCAATTCTATGAATTATTGCAATACATTTTCCTATAAATTCACTTATGGGTTCAAATACTCCTAAAATATAGCAGTCAACTTGCTTTCCATCTTTATCTATTGTACCAGAAACAGAGCCACAGTTAACAGTATATATAAATCCATATTTTTGATGTTTACTTCCCAAAGGTTTATCAACTTTTACTTTAACATTTTGATTTAAATAATTTATTAAATTCATTTTTTATTTCTTCCTTAATTATAATTTTCTAAAAATATTTAACTAAAAAGTATTTATTATATATTGACTATCTAATTTTTGTCAAGTCCTTTTTTATGGATTTATTATATTATTTTTTTGTATGGCAAACAAGCGAAAACGATATATTTTTTTAAAAATTGTATCTTTTTCACTTCTTTTATGATAAAATTAATTTATGATTAGTTTTCTAAGAATTGTTTATTATTTTTGCACATAGAATATAACATTCTTAGAATTTTTGTAGAACAAGCAGTTAGGCTTTCGTAATAATGTTTGCCTTCTGCTTTTTTATTTTGATAATAAATATATACTGGATGTTCTGGATAATTTGAAGCACCAAGTTTTACTACCATTTGGCTACAATTAAATAATATATATCGTGCATATTTGTTTCCTCTTTTTGATATTGCTCCTTTCACATTTATACTTTTTCCAGATTGTTTTATTGTTGGATCAAGTCCACAAAAAGCTATTAATTGTTTTGGACTATCAAACCTTGTTATGTCTCCTAATTCTCCAAGTATTTCTGCTGTCAATATTTCTCCAATTCCGTAAAATGAATTTATTATTTCATAATATGGAGATTTTTTTGCTGTTTCTATCATTTTATCTCTTAATTCATTTATCACATTATTATTGTTTTGTACTATTTTAGCCATATCTGAAAGATTCTTGACATCTTTATGCTCTTTATCAACTCCTGGATATGAGTTGGCTGAAGCTATTTTTATTGTTTCTGATAATCTTTTATAGAAATTTAAATTTCTTCCATTAGTCTTGTATAAATTATTATACAATGCATCAATTCGTTTTTCTTTCACTATTTCTGCGTGTGGAAATTCCTTAATAAAATTCAATGCTGTATCATCATAAATTCTTGTTGATTTAAAGATTTTTTCTAGCTCTGGAAAGCATATATTTAATAGCCTTTTATATCTATTTTTACAACTAACATTCTGTTGAAGTAAATAAAAATATTGTCTTGTCATTGCTTTTAAATTAGCATATAAATCCTTTTTAGATAACTCATGATATTCTACTTCATTTACAAAAAATAACTTTGCTAATCTGTAACAATCCTTCTTATCTGTTTTTGTTTTTCTAATAGTGTCATAATTATTTTTAGTAGTTAGACTATTGATAACTAAAGTATTAAATCCGTTTTCTTTAAAATATCTTTCTACTGGTAAATGATATGTACCTGTTGATTCCATAAATACTGTTAGATTTTCTGGACTAATTTCTTTTATTTCTTCTTTTGCTTTCTCAAAATCTTCTAAGTTATGTTTTATTTCTTTTGTATCAATAAGTATCTCTCCATCACTATTCATAAGCATTATCATACTTTTATTTTTAGCAACATCTACACTTAATACTGTTTTCAAAATTATTCACCTACTTTCTTTTTGAACCTAAGTCTTTTACCTCTACTATTATTTCATCATGCTTGTTATATAGAGTCAAAATTGCCCTCACTATCTAAAACTAAATTAATAATAGGAATAAAAGCCGAACTGTCAATTTGTTAGATTCTATGACCTCTGTAATTTGATGTTCTAACTTAAATTCTTTGTAAATAATTTTACAACCAAAAAAATTAGATGTAAATTCATTTATTTACATCTAAAAGTATACATGTAATTTATCTTTTCCAAGTCATTGTATATTCTATTTCTTTTGTATTATTATCTATTACTTTGTTAACTGATAGCTCTGCTCTATTAATTCTTTTACTAATGACCAATCCACTTTTTCATCCACAATAATCGTATTCCAATGCTCCTTATTCATGTGATAAGCAGGTATTATATAATTGTATGTATTTCTTAATATATCCGAATAATTTGGATCTGTTTTTACATTAAGATATAGCTTATCATTAACATTCATAATTAGTGCAAACCACTTTTTATTTTTGCCATGTTTCATTGCGACTGACTCAAAGTCATTTGGAAATTGGCAATCTTTAAAAGTATCTTCTAATGTTAAACAATATTTAATTATTTCTTCTTTATCCATATCCAACTCCTTATAAGAACCTCAAAAATTGCAATTATAATTTATTTATGCTTTTACATTGTAAATTTTTATACTATACCAGCTTAAACTTTACTGTTTCATTAAAATTATGCCTTTTATTTCTGGATGTAATAATTTTACAAAATCTTCTGCATCTTGCTCTGTTCCAACTACACTTCCGTAGTGAATTGGAACTGCTATTTTAGGTTGTATTTCATTTATTAATTGTGCAGCTTCTTTGAAATCCATTGTATACACTCCACCAACTGGAACAAAAGCAACATCGCATTTTACTTTTTTATTTTCTTCTGTAATATCTGTATCTCCAGAAATATAATATCTAACTCCATTTAGTGTAATAATATAGCCTACCCAACCATTCTCTTTTGGATGAAAAGTTTTATTAGTATTATACGCTGGTATTGTTTCAAATTCGATTCCCTGTACCATATATTTTTTATTTGGCTCTACTGTAACAATTGCATTTTGATTTATACCTTTTCTTAAAACTTTTGTTAATAATTCTTCTGGTATTACAATAGTTGTATTTTCTTTAATAACCTTATCTAAATCTTCTTCTGAATAATGGTCATAGTGATCATGTGTAATAAAAACAATATCTGCATCATTATAATTTTTATCTATTTTAAATGGATCTATATAAATAATTTTTTCTTTATCAATTCTTATACTACTATGGTATAAAACTTCTATATTTTCTAGCATTTGTGTCCTCCTTATTTTTTATATTGCTCTGCAAATTTGCTTAAATTTTCATTTTGATATGGTATTAATTTTTCATTAAGTCTAGCCATTAAATGTAGTTTTTGATTATTTTTTAATGCTATTATTACTTTTTTAGTACTTGAATTAAATATATTAAATTTCTTTACAACAATACTTTCAATTTGTTCATTGCTAACAAAGAAATATGATGATGTATCTGACTTTAATTTTGATGGAGTTAATGTTAGCATAACGCCTGTGGCATCAAGTGGAATTATTCCAAGACCATTTTCTGTCCAATTTATTAAATATCCATCACTTTTTCTATTCATTCCATCTACTATTCCTGAAGAAAATGCAGCTACACCAGCAATTGCACCTCCACCAACTGCACCTAAAGCTCCAAGTGCTCCATATTTTAATCCTTCTCTGTTAGTATCTATAAAGCAAAGGAATATACAATTATTTTCTCCTAATCCATCAACACTTTTAAATAATTCCTCTACTTTTTCCTTTGTATTAAATTCATCCATTTATTTTTTCTCCTCGAAATTGTTCTAACATAAACTTAACATGAATGCTTGTATAATAATGTTAAGTTATATCTATTAACATTTTATCTTAAAATCTTCATAGATTATCTATCAGAATTATAACACAAAATTATAAAATTTACTGCTAAAATACAGATTATTTAATTTATTTTTTATTATGCTCATATGAACTTGTAAAAGCAAAAAAATTAAAAAGCATTGCTTTCTAATTTTCAAAAAGATTATTATAAAATTTTTAAATAATTTTTTATATTTCCATTATGTAATTTTAATGTTCTCAAACACATTTAATAATTATTTTTTCAATATCATCAATTGAATCTTTGCAATCCATATTAATCCATTCTTTTTACTCCAACTTTGCAACTTACTATTCATCCTTTATAAAAAATTTATTAACCGCACTTATATATATAATCAAATATGAAATTGAAATCATAAATCCTGCTAATACATCGCTTGTATAATGTACACCTAAATAAATTCTGCTTATTCCAATAGAGCATATTAAAATACTTAATAGTATAATTGAAATATATTTTAAATATTTATTTTTTACATATTTATAAATTAAATATATCAAATATCCATAAAAAGCCATACTTACCATAGAATGTCCTGATGGAAAACTATATCCTGTTTCTTCTATTATTCTGTATTCAGTTGGTCGTGGTCTTTGTACTATTCTTTTTAAAATTTGATTTATTGCTGTAATTATTACTAAATTTGAAATAATTGATATACCTATTTCTTTATTTTTAATTATTACAAACAAAATTACTGTTAATATTATTATAAATATTGCTCCTCCAAAATTAGTAATAAATTTTGTTATTGGTGTTGCAAAATCGGACATTAAATAAGTTGATACAAACTTATAACCCATTATGTCTCCATTCATAAGCTCTTTATTAAATACATCTTCTGCTAAACCTAAAAAAATTGTTAAACAAATAAATAATATAATCCATTTTAAATTTTTTGTAATAAATTCTTTTATTTTTTCTTTCATTTTATACCTCTTCTAGCACTATTTTTCTTATAATATTTTTTGGAAATTTATATTGAATACATCATTGCACATTTAACTTATATTTTCGTTATATTCTTTAAATATTAATATAAAATTTGACCCTTTATCAATTTTCAAAAGGTTTTGTAAGATAGTCATCAGCTCCTAAATCTAAGCCATTTACTTTATCTGTTATATCTCCTTTGGCTGTAAGCATTATAATCGGAGTATTCTTTTTTGTTCGCAATCTTCTACACACTTCCATACCATTTAAATTTGGTAGCATAACATCTAAAAGAATAATATCATAATTGGTTTGTACAGCTTTTTTCATATCCATTTTTTCCATCATAACAAATATCCACATCATATCCCTCATGATTTAATTCAAGATTTAAAAATTCAGCCATTCGTTTTTCATCTTCTACTATTAATATTTTGTCACTTTCAAAACCTCCTTATGTATTATACTTTATTTAACAAAATTTTTCTACTCCTTATTTCCCAGTTTTCTTTTTGCAACCTCCATTCCCAAAATAACAAAACCACCAATTGCAAAACATATACTATTAAATGTTTTAAATGATAATGGTGCTTGTGGTACTGTTAATGTTGTAGCACCCATTATTATTGCATAAATTGTGCCTATCATTAATCCTATTATTAAATAAATTGTCTGAGATCTATATTTTTCTAATGCTTTTTTTACTATTTTGATAATAAGCGCAATACCTGTTAAAACTCCAACTCCAAATATAAATAGCACTGGAATATATGATAAATTAAAATGTAAGGTTTCTTTTATTCCTGTTATAATTGGCATATATTGTGCAAAAATTAAAAGTAATGTTGAGCCAGAAATTCCTGGTAATATCATTGCTAATATTGCAATCATTCCAGCCAAAAATACATATATTGCTAATCCGAAATTTAAATTAGTTATATCTATATTTGCTCCGCTTCCTGTTTGTGGATTAAAATATGTTATTGCTGATACTACAATAATTCCAATAAGTGTAAATATTAAATTTTTGTATTTACCTTTTACATTTTCTTTTTCTTCTTTTTTATTTTCTTTCTTACTTATTAGTATATTTAGAGCATTTATAAATTTATCATAAAACCCTAATACAAAAGCTACTGTACCTCCTGATACTCCTGGTACACTATCTGCTAAAGCCATTGAAAAACCTTGCCATAAGCATATTTGTGTTTCATAACTCCTTTTATGATAATAAAGAATTGCACTTTTTAGGCATAATTCTTTATTACTTTTTTAATTTTGTGGAAAGAAAAATCCAGCTGTCATATCTAAATAATTTAATCCACTATATTCTGGATATTTATTTTTTACTTTATTTTCAAACTCTTCCACATTTTTACTTTCTTTTGCAAGTACTTTTAATTCTTCAAGATAAACAATTTTTGTATCTACGTCTTTTAATGTTTCTGGTGTATAATGACTAGATAATACTAAGTTATATCCCTTTTGTTTATATCCTTTTAATTGCTTAATAATTGCATTTGCATGACCTTCACCTGCAACTATTGAATGACAATCATGTCCTAGCATATGTGTATATACACATCCTATTTGTGGAAACTCAATTTCAATATTTTCATCATGATAAGTTATTATTAATTCAAATCCACCTATATTAACTTCTTTTTCTTTTAAAATATCTGTAATTTCGTGAAATTCTTTTGCAAAAGCTTCATTAAATGATTTTTCAAATTCTGTTACTAAATTATGAATTGTTCCTTCTTTCATTGATTTTATTGTTCCTTCTGAAGCATATCCTTTTACATCTTGAAGAATTGTACCACCATTTGGATGATCTGAAAATACTTTTCCAACTATATTTTTATTTAATCCCTTTACATATTTTTCAAACTCTTCTAGGTTATCATAAAATGCGGGGAATTCAACTAATAATAAATTTTCTTCATTTTCTAAAATATAACTTTCATCATTCATTAAATCATTTGTTTGATAACAATGTAATTTTATATCTCTAAAATTATAAACATCTATAAATCCTTTCCCTAAATTAGCTTTTGAAATTTCCATATTCTTACACTCCTCATATTCATATTTATTGAATTTAGTAGCTACTCTATTTTCAATTTCTATAATTATTTTACTTACCGTTTTTTACTTTGTAAAGTAGGCACTTTTTTGTTACATAGTTACCAAAAAGTAACTTTTAAGAATTTTAGCATGCTTTGCGATACAAAATTTTTTTATATTTTTATTACACATATATTTTTAGAATATTATATTCTAATTGGAACTATTATTGTTTTTCTTACTGTTTACATATCACTTATATTTTGTTATAATTTCTTTTAAAATTGGAGTTGATTTATTATGAAGCAAGAATTACCTACTTGTCCTGTCGAAATTACAATGGGACTTATTGGAGATAAATGGAAAATTTTAATTATTAGAGATTTATTAACTGGTACAAAAAGGTTTGGAGAGCTTAGAAAATCACTTAATGGAATTAGCCAAAAAGTTCTTACAAATAATTTAAGAGATATGGAAAAATCTGGTTTGGTCCACCGCGAAGCTTTTGCTGAAGTACCACCAAGAGTTGAGTATTCGCTTACGGAAACTGGATGGAGTTTAGAGCCTGTTTTATATTCTATGGTTCAATGGGGAAATAATTATCGTGAATTGCAAAAATAGCAGAATTGTAATCTGCTATTTTTATTTTATAATTATGTAACTAATTTCGCCACACAAAATATATAACTTATCTATCAAACCCCTTCACATGTGCATATTCTTTTTCTAGGATTCCTATAAAATTAGTTGGAATATATTGCTTAGCTTTTACGATTAGACTTTCATCAATTCCATATAAAGCTTCTGCAATTGAACCTACAATACAAGCATTTGTATCTGTGTCACCTCCAAAAGATAGAATTTTTTTTATGCTTTCTTCAAAACTATTACTATTAAATGCAGACCATACACAATTATCAAATGTTTGACTACATGTTGTATTAAACTTTTTAAATGATTCACATTTCAATTTTATATTTAATTTTTTTAAAATTTCATCCTTTGGTACTTTATTTTTGGCATAAAATATAATTAATGCTATCAGTGTCGAATATACTATTGCCTCTTTTGAATCGTGTGATGGAACTGTTGCTAATCTAGCATTTTTCTTCACATCAATTTCATTATCAAATGAAAATCCAATCGGAGAAATACGCATCATTGCTCCATTACCTATGCTTGTCCCTCTTTCATCAGCATCACACCACTTTAAAAATCCTGGTGAAAAACTTCCATTAAAATATGGTTTTATATCAGGTTTATAATTTCTATATAATTTTCCATATTTTTTTAAATGTTCTTCATAATTCATATCTGTTTGAACTGCTTCAGCTATAGCCATAGTTAATATAGTATCATCGCTAAAAAAGGCATTATTTGGTATTATTTCATTTGTTTTTATACTTTTTATTTCTTTTAATTGTTCAAATTCATAAACTGAACCAGCTAAATCTCCAATTACTGCTCCCCACATATTTTTCCCTTCTTTCAATATATCTAATACTTTTCACTAATAACTATAATATCTCTTTTTAAAGATTTTTCTTTAACTACTCCTGTTCCTAAAAATTCATTGTTAAAATAAATTTTATAAATTCCATCTGGACCATTATATTTTAATTTTACACCATTGAAAAACTTTTGAACTAATTCTTTATCTAAATTAATACATTCATTCTCTTTCAATAATTTTTCTAAAGATATAACTTTATTTTTTATCCAATTTTCATTATCCTTATTATTTTCAATATCATCAATTGTTACAGCCTCATTTATACTGAATTCTCCAACTCTTGTTCTTCTAAGCTCTTTCATATAACCAATGGTTTCTAGTTTTTCAGCAATATCTTCACATAATGATCTAATATATGTACCCTTAGAACATTCAACTTCAAATACAATAGTCTTGTCCTTTTTACAAAAATCAATCAGCTTTATAGAATAAATTTCAATATTTCTTTTTGGAATATCAACTTCAATATTATTTCTAGCATATTCATATAATTTCTTTCCTTTGACCTTTATTGCCGAATATATAGGAGGTGTTTGAACAAGATTTCCAACAAAACAATTTAATTTTTCAGATAAATATTCTTTATTAAAAATATTATCATCCACATCCTTTTCCTCAATTATATCTCCTTCAACATCAGCAGTACTAGTTTTAATTCCTAACTTTAAAGTAGCAATATAGCATTTATCGTGATTAATTAAGTATTTAGAAAACTTAGTACCTTTCCCCAAAAGTAAAGGTAACACTCCAGTAGCATTAGGATCTAAAGTTCCTGTGTGTCCAACTTTTACATTTAAAATTTTTTTTACTTTGTTAACAACGTCATTAGAAGTAAATTCCTTTGACTTGTCCACAATAATAATTCCATCCATAAAAAACTCCCTTAAAAATTTAAATTATTATAATTTACTGTATTTATAAAATATTTCAAAATAAAATTATAATCATAAAAAGGGCGAATTGAATTCGCCCAAATTATCTTTTATAAATATCTCTTAGCTTCAGCAATAACTCTTTGTTTAACAGATTCCAAATCATCATTAATAGAAAATCCAGCTGCCTTAGGATGACCTCCTCCTCCATACAATAAAGCTATTTCGTCAACATTAACTTTATCATTAGAGCGTAAAGAAACTTTTAATCCTTTTCCCTTAATTTCTCTAATAAATATAGAAACTTCAACACCTTCGATATCTCTACCTATGTCAACAATTCCTTCATGGTCTCCAGCAACAGCATTAAATTTTTCATAATCTTCTAAAGTTACATATGTATATGCAATTTTACCATCTTCAAAAAATTCAATTCTATTATTTGCAGCTCTTGTTAACTCAAAAGCAGATTTAGTTTTAACTTGAAGAACTTTTCTGTACGTATCTGAAACATTAACGCCTTTTCTTAATAATCCAGCTACAAATTCAAATGTCTCAGCTGTTACACCTTGATATTTAAATCCACCTGTGTCTGTTATTATACCTACTAATAAACATGTTCCAATTTCTTTATTAATTTCCAATTTAAATGCACTAAGTGCAACAATCATAACTTCCGCACAGGCTGGTGCATCTGGATTAACAAAATTATAATCTCCAAACATATTATTAGTTCCATGATGATCAATAACAACTGTAGTAGTAGCATCTTCAAATTTCTTTGATAGACCATTTAACATATCAAATGAAGCACAATCAACAGCAATTGCTAAATCATAATTTTCAACATTACTTTCTTTTTTTATTTCACTTGAACCTGGTAAAAAATTAAATGTTTTTGGGCATTCTGGAATTATAACATCAACATTATTTTTTCCGTATAGTTTTAGTGCATTATATAAAGCTAAACTTGTTCCAACAGCATCTCCATCAGGATTTTCATGTGTTAATATTACTATTGATTCTGCTTTATTTATTTCTTCAAATATTTTATCTAAAGTACTCATTATATCAATCCTTTCTGAAATTCAGGTGCCTTGTTAATAAGTGTCAGTGTTAACAATGTTGTTAATTAACTTTGTCCCCACTGACAGACTTATCTTTTACTTATATAAATTCTTATTATTGTTCACCTTTTATTTCTTTAAGTATATTATCGATTTTAGCACCATATTCCATTGAATCATCTAATTCAAAAATTAGCTCTGGTGTTATTCTTAAATTAACAGTTTTGGCTACTTGGCTTCTTATAAAACCTGCTGAATCTTTTAAACCTTGCATTGTTTTTTCTAGATTTTTAGAATTTAATACACTTACATAAACTTTAGCATATTTTAAATCAGGTGTTATTTTAGCTCTTGTAACACTTAATAATCCTGTAACATTTGGATTTTTAAGTTCGAAAGTCAAAACATGACTAATTTCTTTTTTAAGCTCTTCATTAATTCTATTTAGTCTAGTATCATTTTTTGCCATAAACTTATCTTCCTTTCGTTTTAATTATCTTTTAACTTCTTCCATTACAAAGAATTCAATTACATCATTTTCTTTTAAATCATTGTAATTTTCAATTTGACAACCACATTCAAATCCTTTTGTAACTTCTTTAACATCATCTTTAAATCTCTTTAAAGAAACTAATTTACCTTCGTGAATAACAACTGAATCACGAATTACTCTAACTCCCGCATTTCTTTCTATTTTTCCATCAGTAACAAAACATCCAGCAATTGTTCCAACTCCTGATACTTTAAATGTTTGTCTTACTAATGCATTACCAATTACTTTTTCTTCATAAATTGGATCTAATAGACCTTTCATAGCAGCTTCTACATCTTCTAAAGCTTTATAAATAACTGAATATTGTTTAATTTCAACACCTTCTTTTTCAGCAACTTCTTTTGCTGAACCAACAGGACGAACATTAAATGCTATAATTATTGCTTCTGCAGCCTTTGCAAGTTGAACATCAGATTCGTTTACAGCTCCAGCAACAGAATGTATAACTTTTACTTTAACTTCATCATTTGATAATTTTTCTAATGATTGTTTAATAGCTTCTGCAGAACCTTGAACATCTGCTTTTACAATTAAATTTAATTGTTTTAAATCTTCACTAGCCATTTTTTCAAATAGATTATTTAAAGTAACAACATTATTGTTATTTAAATGTTTTTCTCTTTCTTTTAGTTTTCTCTTTTCAATTAAATGTTTAGCCATTTTTTCATTTTTAACTTCATAGAAAGTATCTCCTGCTTCTGGTAAATCAGTTAATCCCATTATTTCAACAGGTGTTGATGGTCCAGCAGCTTTAACACTTTGACCTTTATCATTTTTCATTGCTCTTATTCTACCTATAGAAGTTCCAACAACAATTGTATCACCAACATTTAAAGTACCACGTTGTACAAGAACTGATGCGATTGGACCTTTAGATTTATCAAGTCTTGCTTCAATAACTGCACCTTTTGATTGTTTATTTGGGTTTGCTTTTAGCTCTTTCATATCTGCAACTAACAATACCATTTCAAGTAAATTATTAATGTTTAGACCTTTCTTTGCAGAGATAGGTACAAATATTGTATCTCCTCCCCATTCTTCAGAAACTAAATCATATTGCATTAAATCTTGTTTTATTTTTTCAATATTAGCATTTGGTAAATCAATTTTATTAACAGCAACAATAATTGGAATTTCGGCTGCTTTAGCGTGGTTTATAGCTTCTACAGTTTGAGGCATAACACCATCATCAGCTGCAACAACAAGGATTGCTATATCAGTAATTTGAGCACCTCTTGCTCTCATACTTGTAAATGCTTCGTGACCTGGTGTATCTAAGAATGTTATTTCTCTACCATTTACATTTACTTTGTATGCACCAATATGTTGTGTAATACCACCAGCTTCTCCTTCAATTACATTTGTTTTTCTAATAGTATCTAATAGTGATGTTTTACCATGATCAACGTGACCCATAACAACAACTACTGGTGGACGTGGTTTTAAGTCCTCTGCTTTATCTTCTGACTCATCAAATAAAACATCTTCTTCATTAACAACTTTCTTTTTATTTGCTGTTACTCCAAATTCTCCAGCAACTAAAAATGCTGTATCAAAATCTAATTCGTTGTTAATAGTAGCCATAATTCCAAGTCCCATTAATTTAGTAATAACTTCTCCACTTGTCTTTTTAAGCTCTGCTGCTAAATCCTTAACAGTAATAGTTTCTGGAATTGTAATTTCTGTTAATTGGAATATTTTTTGCTTACTTTTTTCTTTTTCATTTTTATTATTATTCTTTTTCTTATTTCTTTTTCCTCTATCATTACTTAAATCATAATAATCAAGCATTCCACCATCTTGCTCATCAAACATATGAGATAATCTATCAACTTGTTTTAAGTCCTTTAATTTACCATCATCAATTTCAGAAAATCTATCTTGTCTTCTTGATTTAGCTGGCTTTTTATTATTAGCTTTAGATTCCTCAAATTTGTTTTGTTTAGCTTTGTCAATAGATTTACTTGTATAATCTCTTTGAGATTCTTTCTCTACAATTTCAGTTGACATTATATTCTTAATGTTCTTATCAATTCCTTTTTCATCAAGAGGTCTATTACCATTTCTATTGTTGTTATTATTATATCTATTATTGTAACCACCATTATTATATCCATTATTATTTCTATTATTTTGTTGGTTGCCATTTCTATTATTAAATCTTCTATCACCATTGTTATTGTTGTATCTGTCATTGTTGTTATTACCATTATTATATCTATCATTTCTATTATATCTGTTATTGCTATATCCAGTGTTGTTTCTATTGTCATTGTTTCTATAATCACTATTATTTCTATTATTATATCTATTATTTCCGTTATATCTATTTTCTCTATTTTCGTTATTAAATTTATTATCTTCGTTATTACGTCTATTGTTCATATTATTTCTTCTATCGTAATTATTTTCGTTTTTACTAAATTCTTTTTTAACTGTTACATCCATATTCTTATTTTCAGCCTTTTCAGTTTTCTCCTTTATAATATTCTTCTCTCCTACATTTTTTTCATTAGCAATTTTTAATTCTTCTTGTTTTTGAGCTTCCATTTGTTTTTGTAATTCAGCCTTTTTTTGCTCTTCTGCTCTTTTTTGCTCTTCTAATAATCTTTGGGCCTCTTCAGCTTTTTTCTTTTCTTCTTCAGCTTTTCTTCTTTCCTCTTCTTCTTTCTTTTTATCTTTAATTCCAAATAACTCACTTACTGTAAGAGGTTTTTGTTGTTTATTTCTATAAACAATATTATAATTTTTATTTTTATTTCTTTCTACAAAACCAATATTGTTTTTATTCTCTTGCTTTTTGTTTGACTTTTCCTCAGGTTCAGCCTCAGAAACAATAACTTCTCTTCTAATGATTACTGGAGTTTCTTGTTGCTTTTTTTTATCTTTGCTAGAGTCTTTTTTATCATCTTTACTTTTGCTTTTTTCTTTACCTTGATTTTTGTCTTTGTCATTTTTCTTACTTTCTTTTTTATTAGCAAGGCTTTTTTCTATTTTTTCTGCTTGTTCATCTTCAATAGAACTTAAATGACTTTTGACATTAATTCCCAGTTCATTAGCCTTTTCTATTATTTCCTTACTGGTTAGACCTATCTTTTTAGCGATTTCATGAATTTTAATCTTAGCCAATAAATTTCACCCCCATAATATTAATTTTTGTCTATGATTTCATTTCTTAAAGAATTATAAATTGTATCATCTATCTTTCTTTCAAAACTTCTTTCCAATTTTTTTGATTTAATTGCTTTTTCTAAACACTCTATGTTATTGCAAATGTATGCCCCTCTGCCATTTGCTTTGCCTGTCTTATCAATGCTTATGTTGCCTTCTTTATTCATTACTATTCTAATTAAATCACTTTTATTTTTTTGAACATTACATCCAATGCATGTTCTTTGTGGTATTTTTTTCAAATTATCACTTCCCATTGTATTCAAACATATTTTTTATATTAATTATTCTTCAACTTGCTCTGATGATTCTTCTGAAACTTCTTCTGCAGTTTCTTCTTGATTATTTGCTTCTTCGATCATTTTTCTAAATTGAGACTCACTTTTTATATCGATTTTCCAATTAGTTAACTTTGCAGCTAATCTAACATTTTGACCAGATTTTCCTATTGCTAATGATAATTGGTCATCTGGAACTATTACTTGAGCAAATCTTTCTTCATCTTTAATATCTACAGCTAAAACTTGTGCTGGTAATAATGCTGCAGATATATAAATTGATGGATCTGCATTCCATTCTATTACATCAATTTTTTCTCCATTTAATTCATTAATTATATTTTGAATTCTTATTCCTTTTTGACCTACGCAAGAGCCAACTGGATCAATATTTTCATTTGGAGAATATACAGCAACTTTACTTCTGCTTCCTGGATCTCTTGAAACACTTTTTATTTCAATAACACCTTCATATATTTCTGGAATTTCAAGTTCAAATAATTTTCTTACAAAATCAGAACTTGCTCTTGATATAATAACTTGTGGTGCACCTTTAACTCCTCTTTCCACATCCATAACACAAGCTCTAATTTTATCATTTACCTTGTATTTTTCTGTAGGAATTTGTTCTTTTAAAGGCATAACACCTTCTAGTTTGCCTAAATCAACTACTACAATTCCACCATCAGCTTTTTGAACTAATCCAGAGATTATCTCACCTTTTCTTTCACTGAATTCATCAAATAATACATTTCTTGAAGCTTCTCTTATTTTTTGTATAATAACTTGTTTAGCTGTTTGAGCTGCTATTCTACCAAAATTTCTTGGTATAATTTCAACTTGAGCTGTATCTCCTACTTCCAAATTTTTATTAACTTTTTTTGCATCCTCTAAATTAATTTGTGTTTTATCATCTTCAACGGTTTCCACAACTTCCATTTCAGCAATTACATGTATTTCTCCACTTTCTGGATGCATTGTAACTTTTACATTGTCAGCATTTGAATCATAATTTCTTTTATATGCTGTAACTAATGCTGTTTCAATAGATTCTAACATATAATCTTTTTTTATACCTTTTTCTTTTTCCAATTCATTTAAAGCTATTACTAGCTCTTTACTATCAATATTTATACCTTTATTTTGTTTTGTTTCACCCTTCATTTCAATATCCTCCTTTTAAACATTCCAATCATAATATTTTTTTATTAATGATATATTTTTTCGCTCTATATTTAATTCTTCATTTTCTACTTCAATTGTTATTATTTGGTCATCAAAACTTTTTAACTTTCCTACATATTCTTTAAAATTGTTTATTGGTTTGAAAAGTTTTATTGTTATATATTCTCCAATATTTTCCTTTAAATGTTTATCTTTTCGTATCATTTTTTCAACACCAGTTGATGATACTTCTAGAAAATATTGCTCTTTAATGTAATCATCTTTATCTAAAATGTCTGTAATTGCATTATTTACATTTTCACAATCATCTAATGTAATTTCTCCATTTTCTTTTTCTATAAAGATTCTCAAAAAATAATCTTTGCCTTCCTTTGCATATTGAACATCATATAGCTTATATCCTAAATTTTCAATTATTTTAGATATACTATTTTCTACTTTTTCTTCTATATTTGCCAATATAAAATCCTCCTTTATTACAATTAAAGAGTGGGATTTGTTCCCACTCTTCTGTTTTTTTATATTGCATTAATATTATACCCTTTATTACAAGAAAAATCAAGCATTTTTTGGAATTTTATTCCACTTTTATTTTACTTTACAATATCATATCAAAAATTGTAATAAAGTATATCTTTCTTAATTTATATTATTATGTTGTTTTCTTTAAATTTCTTATTTTTTTATTATTTTGTTCAATAATATTATTATAATATTTTTCAAGTCTCTTTAGTCTGTCTATTGACAGCATCTTCAATGTTTCTTCATTTCCATTGATTTTTTCTAAAAATTTTCTTTTTTCAATAACGGCATTTGTTACTTTTGCATCCACTTTCAAATTATTAATAAAATTGTTTCGTAAATTATCATTTTTCTTTAATTCAATAGCAGATTCCTCTTGAATATAATTATCTTCATTTTTTTTCAAAGTTTTTTTTAATGAATTCTTAATTTTAGATATAGAACTTTTTTTATATCCAATTAATCCATCATTATTCATTTACTTCCTCCTTATTTTGTGAAGATAATTCATTTATTTCTGCTTGTTGTTCTCCAATAGTATCTTGTTGTTCTAATATATGTTTTACAAGAGTTTCTTTTTCATCTTCTCCAGGAACACCATTATTTTTAAGTAAATTTGTACTTACAAAATTCAAATGACCATCGACCATTTCTATTCCTAAAGATTGTAATTCTTCAATAACTTCATCATAACTTGATCTACCAAGATATCTTATTTTTTTAACTTCTTCTTCTGATCTTCCAACTAAATCCATAACTTTATCTATCCATGCTCTTTTTAAGCAATTAAATGAATGCGCTGATAGATTTAATTCTTCTATTGGCACATCAAGAATTTCCAATTTTTCAAATGATTTTTCACCCTCAAAATCCAAATGATCATCAACCATTTCTATTCCTAAAGATTGTAATTCTTCAATAACTTCATTATAACTTGATCTACCAAGATTTCTTATTTTTTTAACTTCTTCTTCTGATTTTCCAACTAAATCAATAACTTTATCTATTCCTGCTCTCTTTAAACAATTAAATGAATGCGCTGATAGATTTAATTCTTCTACTGGCATCTCAAGAATTCCCAATCTTTTAGATGATTCCTCTCCTTCAACTCCATCTAAAATTGTCGCTAATCTATTAGCATCTCGAATTCTTCTATCAAGTAATCCTCTAAATTCAGCTCTTTTCTCCTTAGGAATGTCTCCTATAGATAGCAATATTTCTTTTTTCTTTTCAAGATTAATTAATTCACTATTAGTAGCATCTTTTATCATAGATTCAACTATTGCGATTTGGTTATTTTCTTGTTCTTTTCTTTTTTTAGTTTCTTCAACTCCATCTAATAACATAGTATCTAATTTAGCTTTAACATCTTCATCCATACTTATAGGCTCTCTAGGTACAAATATATCAAATTTTTTAAAATATTCTTCAATAATTTCTTTTTGTAAATCCAAGTCTATATCGAATGTTATATTTTCTGAATCTAATTGTTCAAGAAATTCTGGAGTTTTAAATTCTTTCATGGATTTTTCAACTATTCTATATATACGAGCTGGATATTTTCCAGTTTTTTCTGCTATTTTTTTCTCATCAGCTTTCTCCATACCATTTATTCCATACCACATAAATAATATTTCTTGTTCTTGTTCAGAATAACCTTTTTCTTTAATTGTCTCAATAACTTTCTTTTCTAATTCTTCACGCTTCACAAAAGTATTTCTTCTTCCTGGAAGATCATTTATAATGTCTCCAAGTCTATTATTTTTTGATTCTCTTGAAACCCAGTCAGGGCTATTTAAATCAAATTCACTTATTAAATTTTCTATTGAACCATATCTTAATCTACTAAAGTCCTGATTACTTACTGCATCTATGTAGCATTTTCTAAATTCATCTATGTTACCATAATGTGCTGTAATAAAATCAACCTCTTTTTCTCTTAAGTCATATTTTTTTATTAATTCAGCTGTTTTAGTATCTCTTCCAAAAACACCACCGATTTTTCCCTCTCTACATCTTTCGATTTGTTTCTCATTAAGTTTTCCTTGTGATTTTCTTATAGTTATATATTTGTAATACTCACGCATTTTCTCATATTCTTCAAATAGTTGATTTTGTTTTTCTTCTGTCTTTGCATAACTTTCAAAAACATCTCTTGAAACACCAGGTACTATTGTAGCTCTTGGATATTTTTTTCTCCATTCAACTAAACTTTCAATCTTTTCTTCAAGTGATACTTTCTCTTCTTTTGTTCCATCATTTTTTTGACCTTTACTTATAGCCATTTTTTACCAACTCCTTTAAAAAATTTGTATCTATTATTATAACAGAAAATGAAAAAAATGTCAATGTTATGTAAACTTTTTTTAAAGTTTTTTATTTTTTCATATTTATACTAATTTTTCTAGAAATAATCACTAATTTCTTGTAACCCATTAAAATTTATTTGTCTTAATATTTCATAAGTTATAATTGCAACTGAGTTTGATAAATTTAGTGACCTTAATGTATTTCTCATTGGAATTCTTATTGTATTTTCTATATATTTTTGTAATAAATCTTCTGGTAACCCCTTCGTTTCTTTTCCGTATAATACAAATACTTCGTCAAATTTTGAATAATCAACATCTGAATAACAATGTGTTGCTTTTGTACTTGCAAAAAACATATTATTTTCTTCTGGCTTATATTTATTCAAAAAAGATTGAAGTGAATCATGTTCCTCTATATCTAATTTATCCCAATAATCTAATCCAGATCTTTTTAGGCTTTTATCATCTATTTTGAATCCTAATGGATGTATTAGATGTAATTTTGCTCCTGTTATTGCACAAGTTCTTGCTATATTTCCTGTATTTTGTGGTATTTCTGGTTCACACATTACTATATTAAGTTTCATTTTTCTTTATTCTCCTTTTAATTAATTAAAATTTTTTTTATAATTATTGAACGGATTATATCACAAAAAAACAAACATTTCATTTATTTTTATTTAAAATTGTGCTATATTAAATTATATTATTGTGTTTTAGAAAGGATTTGAACTATTCTTATGAATGAAAAATATATAAAAAAATTAGAATTAAATAAAATAATAGATGTTCTTGAATCTTATTGCGTTACAGAAATTGGGAAACAACTTTTGCATAACATTGAACCTTCTAGTAATAAATTAATTGTTAAGCATTTACTATCTGAAACAACACAAGCAAAAAATTTAATTGCTCAAAACAGCAATCCACCAATTGCTGACGTTCAAGATTTTAGCCAAATATCCAAATTATTGAAAAGTAATATGGCTCTTTCTTGTGGAAATTTATTGAAAGTTGGTCATATTTTAAAAATTTCGCGAAACTTAAAATCGTATTTTTCTTCTATAGATGATGTATCTAAATATGATTCTATTGAGAATTATTTCGATAATTTATATACAAATATAGATTTAGAAAATAATATTTTTAAATCTATTTTAGATGAGTCAACTGTTGCAGATGAGGCTTCCTCTGCTCTTAGTAATTTGCGTAGAAAAAGAAGAAATTTAGAATCTTCTATAAAAGAAAATTTAAATAAATTTATCCATTCATCAACATATTCAAAATTTATAATGGATCCCATAGTTACAATTAGAAATGATAGATATGTTATCCCTATTAAAGTTGAATATAAAGATAATGTAAAAGGCTTTGTTCACGATATATCATACAGCGGTTCTACAGTATTTATAGAGCCTATTTCAATTTTTGAATTGAATAATCAAGCACATAATTTACAATTAGAAGAAAATGTTGAAATTGAAAGAATTTTAAAAAATCTATCTGATTCTCTAATTCCAATTGTAAATAATATAGAAATTTCACTAAATTCTATTGCAAATTTGGATTTAATTTTTGCTAAAGCAAAATTCTCTAATAAATTTAAATGTGTAGAACCTATTATAAACGAAGAAAAATTTATCGATTTCAAAGAAGCTCGTCATCCACTTATTGATGAAAAAGTTGTTGTTCCTATTGATGTTGAAATTGGAAATAAATATACATCCTTAATTATTACAGGACCAAATACTGGTGGAAAAACTGTTACCTTAAAAACAGTTGGATTATTGTGTTTAATGGCTTACTTAGGATTACATATACCTGCAAAAGATGGTAGTAGTTTATACGTTTTTGATAATATATTTGCAGATATTGGTGATGAACAAAGTATTCAAGAATCCTTAAGTACTTTTTCTTCGCATATGTTAAATATCATTGAAATTTATAAACAAGCAACAGCAAAAAGTCTTATACTAGTAGATGAATTGGGCTCTGGAACAGACCCTATTCAAGGTGCTAACTTGGCAATTAGTATATTGGAATATTTTCACAAATTAGGAGCCTTATCACTTGCCACAACACATTATCAAGAAATAAAAAATTATGCACTTGTTACAGATGGATTCGAAAATGCAAGCTCTGAATTTGATATTGAAAATTTAAAACCTACATATAAATTACTTGTTGGTGTTCCTGGAAAAAGCAATGCTTTTGCAATAACCAAACGACTTGGAATGCCAGATTCTATACTAACAAGAGCAGAAGAGCTTATGAATGATGAACACATTAGTGTTGAAGAACTTATAAAAAATATTTATGATGATAAAGTTGAAATCGAGAAAGAAAAAGATAAAATAAGACAAAATTCTAATCAGATAGAACTTTTAAGAAAAAATATTGACAATAAAAATACACAATTATCAACAAAAGAAAATGATATTATTGAAAAAGCTAAAATACAAGCCCGTGAAATTCTGCTAAATGCAAAAAAAGAAGCCAATTCTATTATATCAAGTTTAAACGAACTTTATAATAATGCAGATGCCCAAGCTCTAAAAAAAGCCAATTCTATAAGAAATAAACTTAATGAGAATATAAAAAATAACAACTCATCTACAACTACAAACAATCTATCAGAGCCATCTACTACATTAGAAAATGTAACTATTGGAATGACAGTACTAGTAAAAACATTAAACCAAAATGGAACTGTTCTTACTTTACCAAATAAATCAAATGAAGTTCAAGTTCAAATTGGTAGTATGAAAATGACAGTAAAAACAGATAAATTAGTTGCAATAAAAAATAATACTCAAAAATCTAATAATAAACAAAAAAGCTTTAGCAGTAGAAATTTCAATAACAAATTAAAAAGTAAAACAGCTGTTACTGAAATAAACGTAATTGGTGAAACTGTTGAAGAAGCAATTTTTGTAGTAGATAAATTTTTAGATGACTCTGCCCTAGCAAATTTATCAACAGTTAGAATTGTTCACGGAAAAGGAACAGGCAAATTACGCCAAGGAATCCACAATTTTTTGAAGACAAACTCACATGTAAAATCATTTAGACTAGGAACTTTCGGTGAAGGTGAAACTGGTGTAACTGTTGTGGAATTAAAATAATATGAAAAAATAGTAGGAAAATAAATTCTCCTACTATTTTTTGTATATAAAATTATTTATTATTCAATAACTTCAGCTACAACTCCTGAACCTACTGTTCTACCACCTTCACGGATAGCGAATCTTAATCCTTTTTCGATAGCGATTGGTGTGATTAATTCGATTGTCATATCTACGTTATCTCCAGGCATACACATTTCTGTTCCTTCTGGTAATTCAATAACACCTGTAACGTCTGTAGTTCTGAAATAGAATTGTGGTCTATAGTTTGTGAAGAATGGTGTATGACGTCCACCTTCTTCTTTAGTTAATACGTATACTTGTGCTTTGAATTTTGTATGTGGATGTATTGTTCCTGGTTTAGCTAAAACTTGTCCTCTTTCAACTTCTTCTCTTTGAATACCTCTTAAAAGAACACCAATGTTGTCTCCAGCTTCTGCTTGGTCTAGTAATTTTCTGAACATTTCTACACCAGTAACAACTGTTTTCTTAGATTCTTTTGATAATCCAACGATTTCAACTTCATCTGATAATTTAACAACACCTCTTTCAACTCTACCAGTAACAACTGTTCCTCTACCAGTAATAGTGAATACGTCTTCGATTGGCATTAAGAATGGTTGATCAATTGGTCTTTCTGGTGTTGGTATATAGCTATCAACTGCATCCATTAATTCTTTCATTGGAAGATATACAGGATCGTTAGGATCTGTAGATGTGCTTTCTAATACTTTTAATGAAGATCCTTTTATAATTGGAATTTCGTCTCCTGGGAAATCATAGCTTGATAATAAGTCTCTAACTTCCATTTCAACTAATTCTAATAATTCTGGATCGTCAACCATATCACATTTGTTTAAATATACAACTATATATTTAACACCAACTTGTCTAGCAAGTAAGATATGTTCTCTTGTTTGTGGCATTGGTCCATCAGCTGCAGAAACAACTAATATAGCACCATCCATTTGAGCAGCACCTGTGATCATGTTTTTAACATAGTCAGCATGTCCTGGGCAGTCAACGTGAGCATAATGTCTCTTATCTGTTTCATATTCAACGTGAGCTGTGTTGATTGTGATTCCTCTAGCTTTTTCTTCTGGAGCACCATCGATTTGATCATATGCTTCGAATTTAGCTTTTCCTAATAAACTTAAATATTTTGTAATAGCTGCTGTTGTTGTTGTTTTACCATGGTCAACGTGTCCGATTGTACCAATGTTAACGTGTGGTTTTGTTCTTTCAAATTTTTCCTTAGCCATTTTAAAATTCCTCCTTTAATTTGTTGAGATTGCTCTCATATTTATTTATTTTGAAAATTAATAACAAATTTTTCACCGCCATTTTATAATATTTCAATAAAAAAAGCAAGTGTTTTATTATATTTAATTGTTTTGATAGAATTAATAAATTAATTTCTATCAAAACAACTTTTATTAGTCTTTTTTAGCTCTACTAGCAACTATTGTTTCTAGTACAGATTTTGGAACTTCTTCATAGTGAGAAGGTTCCATAGAGTATGTTCCTCTACCTTGTGTTTTAGAACGTAAATCTGTTGCATAACCAAACATTTCTGATAATGGTATAAATCCTCTTATCTCTTGGTTACCAGATTTAGCTTCCATTCCTTCAAGTCTACCACGTCTAGCGTTGATATCTCCAATAACATCTCCCATGTATTCTTCTGGAACTGTTACTTCAACTTTCATAATAGGCTCTAATATAACAGATTTAGCTTGTTTACAAGCTTCTTTAAATGCCATAGAAGCAGCTATTTTGAATGCCATTTCTGAAGAGTCAACTTCATGGTATGAACCATCAACTAATGTAGCTTTAAAGTCGATAACTGGATATCCAGCAAGTATACCGCTATCTGCAGCTTCTCTGATTCCATCTTCGATTGGTTTAATATATTCCTTAGGAACAGCTCCACCAACGATTTTGCTTTCAAACTTAATTCCACTACCTGGCTCTAATGGTTCCATTTCAATCCATACATCACCATATTGACCATGTCCACCTGATTGACGTACAAATTTACCTTGAACTTTAACTTTATTTCTAATTGTTTCTTTGTAAGAAACTTGTGGTTTACCTACATTACATTCAACTTTGAATTCTCTTTTTAATCTATCAACGATGATATCTAAGTGTAACTCACCCATACCAGCGATAACAGTTTGTCCTGTTTCATGATTTGTATATGTTTTGAATGTTGGATCTTCTTCAGCTAATTTTGCTAAAGCAATACCCATTTTTTCACTATTAGCTTTATCTTTAGGCTCAATAGCAATATCAATAACAGGCTCTGGGAATTCCATTGATTCAAGTATAACTGGTGCACTTGGATCACATAAAGTATCACCTGTAGATACTTCTTTTAATCCAACAGCTGCAGCTATATCTCCTGCATATACTTTATTTAAATCTTCTCTGTGATTTGCATGCATTAATAGTAATCTTCCGATTCTATCTTTTTTACCTTTATTTGCATTTAATATTGTAGATCCTGAATCTAATGTTCCTGAGTAAACTCTTATGAAACATAATTTTCCAACAAATGGATCTGTTGCAATTTTAAATGCTAAAGCTGCAAATGGTTCACTATCACTTGGTTTTCTATCTGTTTCATTTCCATCTAAGTCTACACCTTTTATAGCAGGTATATCTACTGGAGATGGTAAATAATCAACAACTGCATTCAATAATTCTTGAACACCTTTGTTTTTGTATGATGAACCACAAGTCATTGGAACTACTGTGTTAGCAATTGTTCCTTTTCTTAAACCTTTTTTGATTTCTTCTTCAGAAAGTTCTCCTTCTTCTAAATATTTCATCATTAATTCATCATCTTGTTCTGCAGCAGCTTCAACCATTTTAGATCTGTATTCTTCTGCTTTTTCTTTTAAATCTGCAGGAATATCAGTTTCTTCAATTTCTTTTCCTAAATCGTCTTTATGAATGAATGCTCTCATTTTTATTAAATCAACGATTCCTTGGAAATTATCTTCTGCTCCTATTGGTAATTGAATTGGAACAGGGTTAGCTCCTAATCTATCTTTAACTTGGTCTATACAAGCGTAAAAATCTGCACCTGTAATATCCATTTTGTTAACATAGATCATTCTTGGAACTTGGTATTTATCAGCTTGTCTCCAAACTGTTTCTGATTGTGGTTGAACTCCACCTTTTGCTGCTAATACTAAAACTGAACCATCAAGAACTTTTAAAGATCTTTCAACTTCAACTGTAAAGTCAACGTGTCCTGGTGTATCAATAATGTTAATTCTATGACCTAACCAATGACATGTTGTAGCAGCAGAAGTAATTGTTATACCTCTTTCTTGCTCTTGAACCATCCAGTCCATTGTAGCTGCACCTTCATGAACTTCTCCTATTTTATGAGTTTTTCCTGTATAAAATAAGATTCTTTCTGTTGTTGTTGTTTTACCAGCATCAATGTGAGCCATTATTCCTATATTTCTTGTTTTCTCTAAAGGAAATTCTCTTCCAGCCATATTTTCCTCCTTTATTTTATTTAATCTTAATGTATATATAGCAAATTAACTAATTAAAAATATTCTGTATTTTCACAAAATATTTATTAAAAAGTTAATGTGCTATTTACTACAATTTTTAATTTAAAATTTAAGATACCTATATACTTTTTAATAATATATTTTATCTTAATTTTACCATTTATAATGAGCAAAAGCTTTGTTAGCTTCAGCCATTTTATGCATATCTTCTTTCTTCTTGAAAGCTCCACCGTTTCCAGCTACTGCATCCATTATTTCTCCAGCTAATTTTTCTGACATAGTTTTTTCATGTCTATTTCTAGCATAAACAACTAACCATCTTAAACCTAATGTTTGTCTTCTTTCTGGTCTTATTTCAATTGGCACTTGGTATGTAGCACCACCAATTCTTCTAGCTTTAACTTCTAGAACTGGCATTACATTGTTTAGTGCATCTTCAAAAACTTCTAATGGATTTTTGTTTTCTTTTTCTTTTATGATGTCAAATGCATCATAAACTATTTTTTGAGCAACTGTTTTTTTACCATCAAGCATTACGTTGTTTATTAATTTTGTAACAACTTTGCTATTATACATTGGATCTGGTAAAACTTCTCTTTTTGCTATATATCCTTTTCTTGGCACTATTCTTCCCTCCTTATAATATTTAATACTAATATAACCTAGTATTTTAGGTACTCTAAAAAGCTTAATACTAATAATTCCTTCTTAATACTTTTTAGTTAAGTGCTATATAATCTATTATTAATTTAAGTACAAACCTAAATTAGTAAGTTATATGCACCTTGCAATTTTATTCCAAATTACGGTTTATTTTTTTGGTTTTTTAGCTCCGTATTTAGATCTTGCTTGCATTCTGTCTTTAACTCCTGCAGTATCTAATGTTCCTCTGATTATGTGATATCTAACACCTGGAAGGTCTTTTACTCTTCCTCCTCTTATTAATACAACACTATGCTCTTGTAAGTTGTGTCCTATTCCTGGGATATAAGATGTTACTTCATAACCATTTGAAAGTCTAACCCTTGCTACTTTTCTTAAAGCTGAGTTTGGTTTTTTAGGTGTTACTGTTTTAACAACTGTACATACACCTCTTTTTTGTGGTGAACGTCTATCAGTCATTTTCTTTTTCATAGAATTGTATCCATGTTGTAAAGCTGGGGCTGTAGATTTTGTTACACCTGTTTGTCTTCCTTTTCTTACTAATTGATTAATTGTTGGCACTTAAATTTCACCTCCTGAAAATATTTTAACCGCTAGTATATTTTGCCATTCTTGGCTTTATATACTAACGGTTAATATTATATCATCGATATATTCATAAGTCAATATTCAAGTTGTGTTAAATTAAGTTTTATATAAATTTCTATTGAATTTTATGTTAATTTGTTGTATACTATTACATATACTTTTTGTATAAATTCATTAAAGGAGCGATCATTTTCATGTTGAAAATTACAAATGCATTTTCAACGCCTGATGGAATTGTTATCCATTCTGCAAAAAAACCACAAATCGCCTTATATACTTACCGTGATTCTTGTGGAAATATTATATCAGAAAAAATAACACAATCTCAGATATCCAAAATAAATTCTTCTCCAATTTCTGGAAAGAAATTAACAATTATTACACTTTTAATTTGTAGTATTTCAATTTTGGTATCGTTATATTTTTCGCATATATTATGTGGAATTTATTTTTCATTAGCAATTTCAATGCACTTGGCGAATTTTTTAGCAATTCTTTTTTCAAGGAAATTGAAAAAAATTCATGCTACAGAACATATGATAATTAATTGTTATAACAAAGGATTGCCACTAACTAAAGAAAATATACGGAAAAGTTCCCGTTTACATAAATATTGTGGCTTTCAAACAATATTCTACAAACTATTTTGCAGATCAATTGTTTTATGGATACTTTGGACTCAAGATCTGAAATACGGAATAATTTCAATTGTAGCCTTTTTAGTAATTGAAAGACTTTTAAAACTTCTCAATTACTGCCCATTTTTTCTTTTTCCACAATTTTTTGTGACTAGCAAGCCATCAAATTATGAATTGGAGTTAGGGTTAGTTGCTATAAAAAATTATTCGCATATGGAGGAATAAATTTATAAAAAAATGAAAGAGATAAGTTTTATTAACTTATCTCTTTCATTTTTTAATCTCTAGATTCAGGTGCTTCAGGTTCTTCTGCTCTTTTATCACTTATTGCTTTAGATTTTTCTTTAACATGTTCCGTTGCTCCAATTACTTTTTTCTTCATTGCAGCTATTCTCTTGTTTTTAGAATCTCTAACTGTTGTAATAACACTTTGTATTCCACCTTTTACTTTACCTCCGAGCTCTGCAATTTTATCTTTTCCATTTCTAGTAATACTTGCTGCTTTTTGTAAAGATTCTTTCTGCATATCTTGCACTTTTCCCATAAAATTACTAACAGCAGCTTTTACTGATTCTATTTTTGATTTCAAAAAACTTTCTTTTTGTGGTGTTTTTTCACTTTTTTTACCTTTAAATATGGCTGATATCTTTCCAATTAGAGCTTTTATTTTACTTGTTTTTCCTACATTTGCCAAAGCTGTACTTTTCTCCAAAGCTAACCCCTTCTTTAGAGCTTTGAAGCTACGCTTTGTTTCTTTTTCATTCTTTTTACTACTTCTCACAAATGCTTTTGCCTCTTGTATGCTCTTTTTTAGTTTTTCTATATCAGCTTTAGTTTTAGCATGTTGTTGTCCAACAGGCGATTTTTCGAAGTCTGCTTGAAGTCTTTTTAGCTCTTCATTACATTTTTCAATACTTTCTGTATCTCCTCTTCTTACAGCTTCGCTTAATACACGTCTTTGTGATGCTTCTGCCTTCTTATATAATCTATATACAGGCATTTCTTCTATAGCTTTTTTGTCAGATAATTTCTCTGCTAACTCACATCTATCGTCATTTAATGTTAATTCTACATCTTGTCTAGAAAAATTATATTTTTCCATATTTTCCTTATATTTACTTGTTGCCTTATCAATTTCCATTTCATAAGCTGTCTTAATTCCTTCTCTTTCAGCTTTCTTGCCATCATATTCTGTAGAAGCTTTTTCTATGTAAGTAGATGCTTTACTTTTTAGTTCTGTTGCAGTTTCTTTAGCAGTTTTTGCTATATCAGAAGCTTTAACAAGCCCAAGGTTAGCTGTTGCTGTTGCTAATTCTCCCAATAATCTTGTCAACGTTTTTTGATCTACCGTTGTTTCTTCTGGTGTTGAATTTTCATTCAACTCCTCATCATTTATCTTTTCGTCGTCCATAGGAACCTCCTTAATTTTATTTTTTTAATACTTATTACTCATCTACATGCAATATTTTATCAATTTCATCACTTAGTTCATCGCAGTGTTTTTCTATTTCTTCAATTAAAGCTTCTCTTTCTTCTTCATTTAAACTGTCGAGATCAATTATTCTTCCATTGTGAATAATTTTTCCAAATTTTTCTTCTGTTTCTTGACTCATAATTTCATCCTCCTTTGTTTTTTATTATAACATTCATATTTACTATTTGCAAATAAAATGTATTTTTATCTATCATCATGATCTACATTTTTTGGATTCTGACTATAATCGTTTTTTTGCGCATATGTATGATATCTATCATATGGACTATATGGATCTCCTAATCCATTATTAAAATGTTTATCAACTACAACTGATTTTTTCTTCTTTGAGAAGAATGGATTTAAAGCTTGTTGCCATATTTGAGCAATAACTCCTGCAGCACCGACAAGCACAACCTTATTTCCTTTGTTAATTTTCTTTACTGAACTTGGTATATTTTTAATCCAGCCTAAAATACCTTGACTTGTATTTGATGTAATATTTGCTGTACTTGTAGGGACTGGTATTTCAGTTACTACTTGTGAGTCTACATTAATTGGATATCTTTCCTGTCCTACCTTTGTTTTTACCAATTTAGTTACTTCTCTTACAGAATCTAAAGGAACATTCGCATCAGACCAACCTTTTCCCATTGTTGTTCCTCTTCCATATGCAAGTTGCATTGTATCATTTGAAAATTGCAACTTGTTTCCACTACTATTCATAGCTTGAATATATTTTTGTTTTATATCATCTGGTAAAAAGTCTACTAACTTTGATAAAGGTGTATCATTCGTGATACCTAAATTTGCATATGTTGAAGCAAATTCTGAACAATCTGGATGTGAATCAATATATGCCTTTATATTCATATCACCTATTGAATATGATATTGGTTTTCCAGTTGTTGGATCCATAAATTTAAAACTTATACCCTGAACAACAGTATCGTCTGGAGCAAATGTTCCAGCTTGATGTGCAGTATGTGTTCCTAAATCTGAAGACCAATAAGCTGTATCTCCTCTAACGCAATTTCCAACTTTTGCATTAGCATAATCTAATTGAACGGTTTGAGTTTGAGGAACATCTTTATATACATCTCTTACTCCATATACAGTACCATCTTGTGTTGGTTGTGTTACATTTCCTTGAGGAGTATTTCCCTGAGGAGTATTTCCTCCTTGTAAATTATTTGGATCTTTAAATATTGGAGAATTAGCAACAAAGTATTTTGCTCCTGCAATTGTTGCAGCTGCTGCAATCTTCAATCCTCTATCAATCTTTTTAGTATGGGCTCTAAAAATATTTTCTCTACTCACATAGTTTGTCCACAAAGTTTCACCTATTGTTCCACCAAAATTATCTTTTGCTGTTACATTTGTAGTATTCCTATATTCTACTTGAGCTTTTGGATCTCTTATGAATTTTTTACCACCTCTCTTTGGTCCACCTTTTACAAATGATTCACTCATTACCTTTCCAATTTCACCTTCATCAGTTTTTCCATATAACTCTGCTGATCTTCGAATAACTTCTGCTCTAGTATTTTTCTTGAATGCATCAGATTGTAAATCTTGTCCCGCTTTTCCATATCTTGCTTCATGATGTATATCTTCATATACTTCTGCACTTTGTGCAACATTTTCATATGCAACCTTTCTTATTTCTTTATTTTTCCTTGCTTTTATTTGCTCTTCAATTAATTTTGCACGTGCATATCTTATATATTTATTTTCAATTGATAAATTAACTTCTTCAATTCTATCAGTTAATAATTTTTCATCTAATTTAACTTTATTTCCATTTTCATCTTCAACACTTAAGTTAAACCAACTTTTTAACCACGCTTCAAAACTTGTTGATCCATTTTTTAAGTAATATTCTTGTCTTGCCTCTTTTCTTGCACCCGGACCCACTTTATATGGTGTTGGCATATTATATGTTCCTCTTATTTTTGAACCAATATATCTTACCGTTGCAGCCCCAAGACCAATTCCAGTTTCAACTAATCTTACAGGAAGCGATACTAAACCACCTATATTTGACACACATGTTCTTATGATATGTCTTTTTTCATCAGCTTTTTTCTTAAAACTAGTATATTTAAAGAAAGCTTTCGCTCTATCAGCCATTGTTATATCGCCTTTTTCTTTTCCTTTAACCATCATAGCTGATCCACCAGTTTTCAATATAGCAACAGATTCATTGCTATGGAAATGAGAGCTATTGAAGTTCTTAACGTAATCTTCATCTCTTTTATGAATTTGTTCATATTCGTTATTAAGTTCAGTAATAAAAGCTTCCATTTCCCCTCTTATTTCATCGTCAGTTTTTCCTGCAGCCCTTAATGCTCCAATTTTCTCTCCAACCCTATCTTTATAGTTCGAATCAATATAAGCCTTAATTCCAATAGCCTCATATTTTCCAACTCTTTCTGCTCTTTCTTCCCAAGAATCAATTTGCATAAAGCTCATATCTTTTAATTTATCTGGATAATCACTTTCATCATCAATTTTCTCATAACTACATTCTGAATCCTTTTTTTCAAAAGCTAATTTTTCAAAATTAAATTCTTCATATTCCACTGTATCATTAACAGTTCCTCTATGACTTTGAAACTCTTTCCATGCTTTTTTATACCTTGCGGCATACTCTTTACTTAACTTTCTATCTATTCCACTTTTGGCTTTTGCATCTTCAGCTCTCTCTTCTTTTTCGTCTTCAATTTTTTGTAATTCACTTTGATTCTCTGGTTTTTTCAAGGCATCTAAATATTCATCTCTACTATCGATATCTCTGGATAATACTTGCCTTTCAACTTCAACCAAATCTATTTGACGTTGAAAAACATCTCTTTTTGCATCAAGAATATCCTTTTCATCTTCAATTTGTTTTAATTCTTTTTCAATATCATCTAAAATATCATCAATTATTTTTTGTGAATTTACGTCACTCATATCAATTGTACCAATATTAGAAGGCAAATTCTTTATTATGTCATGATTTTGTAAATTTACCTCATTACCATCAATATCAGTATAAGTATGCTTACCGCTTTGTACATCTAATAATTGATTCCTAATTTCATCATACTGTTCCTTTATAAGATTTTTTACCTCATTATCGCTTATTGGGTTTTGAGTTAAATCAATTTTTTGCGTATCAATTCCTGCAGCATTTAAGGTTTTTATTATATCTTCTAACTCAGACAGTGCTGCATTTCGTTGATTTGGATCGTAGTTCAAACCATTTATTTGTGCTATACGATTAGTAATATCTTTTAAATCCTTTAAATAATCTGTTCTTGTATTTTTGTCTTTTGATTTAGAGTTTGGGTCAGTTATCAATACATTTTTTAAATTTTGCACTTCTTCTAACTTTTTATTGTTGTCATCTTTTTTAGATTCAGTTTCATCTATGTATTCTTGCAAAGCTTCTAAATATTCTTGCTCTTCAGGATCTTTTTCTAGTAATGCTATTCTTACTTCTGAAGTCTTAAAGAATGAATCAGCTGTTTGTTCGATTGAATTTCTTAATGCAGTATATTCCTTTGTATTTAACAACTCTTCTAATGTTTTACCTTGTCCTGATGCTCTTGCTTCTAATGCATCCTTAATTTTTGAATAAACTTCATGAACCTTGTTATCGTATATTTTGTTATTAGCATCAGGTGCATCATTTAATTCAATTCCAAAATTACCATCAAAAGCAGACATTATATCTTCTATAATTTCATTAGCTTTGTTATATTGCTTATTATCCAGAAAATTATTAAATTCATTTATTATATTTTCTACATCATTATTTATTCTATCCCAAGTGATAGTTGACATTTATTATTCCTCCTTTCTATATAATTTTACTTGTTATTATTGCCTTTATTCTATTTATTTGTTCATTGCACTTAAGTAGTTCTTCTGTTGATAGTTTTTCTAAATTTTCTTTACTCATTAATTCTCCTATTTTTTTTAAAGCTTCAGTTAATTCTTCGACATTTGCATTATTATCTTTCATAAAACATACCTCCTTTTATCTTTTGCATTTTTATCTATCTCCATTATCCTTATCTACGTGCATCATCGTTTTGCTTTTTGTAGGCATATCTGCACCATATGTATTATCACTTATAATTTTCTTCTCACTATCCTTATCAATTTTTCCTCTTTTACTTTTTTTCACAGCTAATGCCTCATATGAAGCATCTTGCATGCCTGAAATAAACCTTTCCCTATCAAATGCATCTTTATTTTTATCTGCTCTGTGTGCTTGTGCTTGTCCAGCCTCAAAAAGTCTATGATGCATTGCAGCTCTTCCTTTAACTTCTTCCATTTGTTTTTCAACTGAATCTTTATTAAATTTTCCTTCTACAACATCTTTTGTAATCATCATTTTTACATAATCTTTCTTTATGTCATCTAATATTTTCTTTACAATATTTTCTTTATGTTTTTTTAATAATAGCTTTGGAGCAAAAAACCTTGTAAATTTATTTCCAATTTTATAATCTTGCAATAACCTTTTAGCACTAGCTTTACTTTGTTTATATTCTTCTTTTGATGAATATAGTTTTCTAGGATCTGTCAACATATTTATATTCTCTTGAATAATGTATGCTGCTTTAGACTCAGCAAATGTTTGTAAATATTTGTTGATTGTATCTTCATCAGTTATTTCTTCTGTTTCATAAACTTCTATCATATGTGGTTTTTCTGGATCTTTTTCATATACAATGTTTCCATCATCATCTGTCACTATTTCGCCTTTTTCATTTCTTTCTGGTACGGGTACCATTTTTGGTTTTGTTTTCTGAGGATCTTCATAAACTATGTCACCTTTTGCATCTCTTTCTGGTTCCATTTTATCTTCATAAACTCCACAACCAAATTCATCCATCATTTGAATCCAAGTCGTCTTATAGCCCACATTTCCATGTCCATCATTTTCTGTTAAAAATGTAACATCAGAATTATCATTTTCTTGACTATCCAATTCTTTGATAACTTCTTCAACACCATTATTACGTATAGATATTAGATCTTTTTCAGCTCTAATTGTTTTCTCTGGTTCCATCTTTATTTCAGCATTTATTTGCATAAGATAATTATCAATTTTCTTTCTTGCTTTATCTTTATCTTCTTTAGAACTAGCTTTTTCAAATTCACCTAATGCAGTCTCTAATTCACTTACTCTATATTTTGCTTTAAATTCATTAGTAAGACTAGGTATTTTATTTTTCAACTCATCATAAATATTGTTTCTTTCATTATCTAATTCTGATAATTTTTTATCTATCTCTGTGCTTATACCTGCTCTTTTTGCATCTTCTGTCCAATCTTCAAATATTTTATTGTCAAATCCTTTTATGTTTAAATCCATTATTCCATCTGCTAAATACTTCAAATTATTTTCAATATTTTTTGCTCTCTTTTCATCTTCTGGTGTTAATGTTCCTTTAGCTTTCAATTGGTTTAGTATTTCGAACTGTTCTTTTGCAACAGAAAACATTGTTACAGCTTCTTTATAATCACAAATTTGTGTCCATACACTTTTTTGCATATATACACCAGTGCTAATTATAGAATCTCTTCCAAGAAAGCCTTCCACATCAAATTCCATCTTTCTTTTTTCCGCTTTAGCATCTTTTATCTTTTCTTTACTTCTTTCATTAGCAGCATCTACTTGTGCAATAAAATCTTCTTTAGAAAAACCTCTCTTAATTAATTCTTCTTGTAATTTAGATTGTTCAAATAGGCCAGATAGTATATTATCCATGCTTTTAACCAAATCTTCTCTTTCAGATATAGCTGTTGTGCTCAAACCTTTGTGATTCCTAATGTCATTTTGCACTGAATTAGATAATTCAACTGCCACCTTCATTATATCTTCTATTAATACATTTCCTGTATCAATACTTTCACGCCCTTCAGATACATTTATAACTTTACCTTGTATCTCATTTGTTATTGTTTCAACAATTTTTTTTAAATCTCCATATTTTAAATTTTTTAGTCCGTCCTCTACAGCTTGTAGAAATTCATTTAATTTTTCTTTAGTTGTTAAATCTTTCATTTCAAAATTACTTAAATCCATACTTATTTTCAATTATCCTAACGATAATTGCCCTCCTTTTATTTTAATTTTTATTTTTTTATTTTTCAAAATCATCATTTCTGTTTTTCTCTTTCTGTAAACTTTCTTTTGTTGATGCAACTAACATTAATGCCTTTAATTCATCTATTTGTACCAAATATTTTGCCAATTGCTTTGCAGATGCTCCAGCAAGTTCTTCTTCTGTTATTTTATTTCTTAGTGATTTGATTCTTTCTTTTAAATTTATATTGTTTTCATTATTATTTTGCATCATATCGCCACCTTTCTTTACACTAAATACCATTTTATTATATATTTTATCATTTATTTATTTTTTATGCAACACTTATTTACATAATTCTTGATTTTTTTTCCTTTTTGTGCTATTATTGTACATGATAAATTATATTTTTTAAGGAGGATTATAAAAAATGGATAAAAAAAGTACAAAAAATCCACAAATATCTAGTTCTAGTAGTGATTCCATAAGAATGCCATATATTCCAAAAAAAAGAACTGTAAAAAGTGATTCTCATTTACAAGATCGTCAGTCTACAACAAAAACACCACCTCCTGTTAATTCAATAAATCAAAGTAATTCTTCTACAAGAATCCCATATATACCTAAAGTGAACAATGTAGGAAGAGAAATACACCCACAAAGGGCTCCTTACTCACAATATAGTCAGTCATCATCTCAACATTCACAAAAAACACATACTGTTAATCATAATCCACCACAATATTTAAAACCTCATCTAATAATTGATACATATTCTGGTGAATATACACTTTTAAACTCTAATTATAATGTTGTTGCAAAAACATATTGCAATCCAATACTTTATCATTTTATAAATCGCTATAAACTACATAAATTCAAAAAAGAGCTAAAAAGGGATTATAAAGATTACAAAAAAGATTGCAAACGAAAAAAAATTCCTCTAGATGATGATTTAAAAAAATCATATAAAGCTATAAAATTTTACATTTGGTTTTGTCCTGATGCTAATTTTAATATTCTTGAGTTATTAAAAAATAATATCACAAAAACAGACTCTAAATATAAAAATTATCAATCAGCTTGTTACGACTATTTACACGAATTAGCTAGTTTGAAATATGGTGATCCTGAAAAAATGGGATTTGATATTGTTTTAGCCACATTAGATGGTTTAAGTGGAAGTAATCATAGATATATATCTGATATTATAGTTAGATCTAATAATACTGTAAATGATTATATAAAAGCCCATCGTGTTTCATCCAATCCATCACAACCAATTAACAATTCACATACTACGCCAAGCTATATACCAAGACAAAATTCTATAGGATCAATTGCAGTACAACCAGTATCTCGATCTAACATATACCACGACAGATAACTAAAAAGAGAAGAATTAAATTCTTCTCTTTTTTAATAGCTCTATTTCTCTTTCATATCCATCAATCTCATTTGGTGTTTCTAAATAAAATGGTAGCTCTTTTATTCTTTCATTGTTAATTATTTTACTAATAGCATCTAAACCAATTTTACCTTCACCTATCTTTTCATGTCTATCTTTATGTGATGATAAATCGTTTTTACTATCATTTAAATGTATTGCTTTTAATTTTTCTAATCCAATTATTTTATCAAATTCATCTAATACACCATCAAAATTATTCACCACATCATATCCACCATCCCATATATGACATGTATCTAAACATACGCCTAACTTATCTTTTAGTTTTACTTTGTCTATAATTGCTTTTAGCTCTTCAAAATTTCTTCCTACTTCGCTTCCTTTTCCAGACATTGTTTCTAACAATACTGTTGTTGTTTGCTCTTTTGTTAATATTTCATTTAACATTTCTGCTATGAAATCAATACCAACTTCTACGCCTTGTCCAACATGGCTTCCTGGATGAAAATTGTAATAATTCCCTGGTGTGTATTCCATTCTTTTTAAATCATCTGCCATAGTATTTTTAGCAAATTCTCGTATTCCACTATCTGCAGAGCATGCATTTAATGTATATGGTGCATGTGCCAAAATTCTATTTATTCCATGTTCTTTTGAGTATTCTAAAAAAGCTTTTACATCATCTTCATTTATTTCTTTTGCTTTTCCACCTCTTGGATTTCTTGTAAAAAATTGAAATGTATTTGCACCTATACTTACTGCTTGTTTAGCCATTGCTAAATATCCTTTTGAAGCAGATAAATGACATCCTATTGTAAACATATTTACCTCCTATTAATAATTTTATCTTTTAACAACTAATTTATTTATTTTGGCTTTTATGTAGCTTTCTAATTTTCCCATAAACTCAGCTGATTCAATTTCTTTTTTTGCTACCATTTCTAGACCTTTTTCCCAACTTGCTGTTAGTTTTGGGTTTAACATATCTGGCATTGACATATTAACAACATCATATATAGCTTCACCTTTAACTGTTGGTGTAATTATTTGTGTTTTGCCATTTATATTTATATATTTTATTTTTTCTAACTTTTTAATAATTTCAGCTCTTGTTGCGCTTGTTCCAATACCAGCACCTTTAATTTGCTCTCTTAGCTCTTCATCTTCAATTAATTTTCCTGCGTTTTCCATTGCAAGTATCATTGAACCAGAATTGTATCTGCTTGGTGGAGATGTTTCTGCGTCTTTGGTTTCAAAGTTTATTATTCCCACTTCAGAATTTTTCTTTAATTTCGTCAAAATTTCTAAGTTGTCTTGTACTGTCTCATTTTCTTTGCTTTGATCTTTTACATTTTTATTTTTTGCTATGTCTAAATAACCTGTTTTTGTGCACACCTTTCCTGATGTTGAAAATTGTTCGTTATCAATTGTAACAACTACAGAAATTTTATTGAATTCTGCTGGTGGATAAAATATTGCTAAAAATCTTTTTACTATTACTTTGTATATTTGTTTGTGTAAATCAGGTAATTTTTCATAATTTTCATAGCCTTGTCCTGTTGGAATAATTGCATAGTGGTCCGTTATTTTACTATCATTTACGTATTTAGTTTTTACAATATTTGTAGAATATTTTTCCTCAGCCATTTGCTTTATATATCCTTGAACTTCTTCATCTTTATATCCTTTTGCTATTCCATTTAAATTTTTGGAGATTATTTTTGCTACAGCAGTTGACAAAACTCTGGCATCAGTTCTTGGATATGTTACAAGCTTTTTTTCATATAGATTTTGTATAACTTCTAGTGTTTCATCAGGTTTAATTTTGAATCGCTTTGTACACTCGTTCTGTATTTCTGCTAAGTTAAATAATAATGGAGCATTTTCTTTTTGCTTTGTTTTTTTTACTTCTTTAACAATTGCTTTTTTATCTTTTAAAGATAGTATAAATTTTTGAGCATCTTCTATTTTTTTAAAACCTGTTTCATTATACAATTGTGGAGAATTAAACATTTTCGAATCTTCTGTTACTTTCCATTCAGCTTTAAAACTACTGTCAGTATCACCAAATTCTCCTATAATTTTATAGTATGTTGTTTTAACAAAATTAGCAATTTCACGCTCTCTTGATACAACCATTCCTAATACACAAGTCATAACTCTACCTACAGAAATTGATACTTTTTCTTCATCTATTTGTTTTGCAATTCTTCTTCCAAATATTATTGAAAGTAGTCTTGAAAAATTTATTCCAATTAGATAATCCTCTTTAGCTCTTAAATATGCAGCATCAGATAAGCTATCATATTCTGATAAATCTTTCGCTTCTTTAATACCTCTTTTTATTTCTTCCTCTGTTTGTGAATCTATCCAAACTCTCTTCATTTTTGCTTTTGGATTAGGTTTTGCCATCATAAAAACAAGTCTTTGAATATATTCTCCTTCTCGCCCAGAGTCACCTGCGTTATATATTTCTTCTACATCTTCTCTTTGTAATAATTGTTTTACGATGTTGAATTGATTTTGAACTGCAGGAATTATTTCGTATTTCCATTCTGTTGGTATAAATGGAAGTGTATCTAATCTCCAAAATTTCAAATTTTCATCATATTTTTCTGGATAACTCATTGTAACTAAATGACCCACACACCATGTTATTATCCATTCATTAGATTCAATATATCCATTTTTTCTGTTAACATTTATACCTAATGCTTTTGCAAATTCCATTGCTACAGATGGCTTTTCCGTAATTATTAATTTTTTTGCCAATTAACCATCAATCCTTGTTAATATATTTGGATTTTTGTGGAAATCCATAAACCATTTATATTTTAGATTTTATATAATCATTTGCAATTTGTAATATTTCTTGCGCTGATTTTAATGTCTCTTTATTTTTAAAATCAACTTTTTTTAACAATTTGTTAATATAGTCTTTTTCTTTTATAACTATATAACTGCTTTTATAATAGAAATCAAAAACATATGCCATATGTGAAATCCATATATCCCCATATGTATTTCTTTTTTGATAATCTATTTCATGATTAACTTTAAATTCATTTATTATTTCATCTGAAAAAGTTTCGTTTTTCATTTCTTCTGCTGAACATCCATATGTATTCTTTATATCATCTGTTAATAACACATAGAATATATCTAACTTATCAGCATCTCTTATTATTTTTGAATGAAGCAATTCTTGCTCTGTTAAGTTTTCTTCAATTTTTGATCTATTATGATTTAATATTGCTGTTTTAATTATCTTATAATATTTTTCATCTACATTGAATTTTTCAATTAAATTATCCTCAAACAAAATCTTCACACCATATTCACCGTGATTTATGCTTATTTTATCTATAAAAGTATTGTATTTTCTTACTTGTTCAAATCTGCCTATATCATGTAATAAACCTATTAGTTCAGCTAATTTTATATCTTCTTCTGATAAATTTAGTGATGTTGCAATTTTTTTGCTTAGCTCTGATACTCTCAAAATATGTGCAACTTTTAAAGCAATTTTCCCATCTTGTAAATTATAATTTGATACATATTCTTTAAAAACTCTTTTTGCATTATTAACGTCTACCATTTTATTTTTACCTACCTTAAAACTTTTTCTATATATTATACTAACAGTAAATTTTTTTCAAGCATTTCTTTATATACAATCCCAATTTTTCCCCTTGACTACAAAATATTTTTAATGTATTATAATAGATATTTATATATAGATAGGAGATTTAATAATTATGTTATGTTCAGTTTGTAAAAAGAATGCGGCTGTAATATTTATAAATAAATCAAATGACGCCAGTCAAATGGAAGGACTATGTTACGAATGTGCTAAAAAACAAGGCATAAATCCTTTAGATGCTTTAGCCAAACAAGCTAACTTATCTGATAGTGATTTAGAAAATATGTCTATGCAATTTGAAAGTATGTTTAATGACATGTCTGAAAATCCTGACCTAAACTTTGAAGACTCTGAAAATAGTGATAATTCTAATAGTTTAGGCTCAATATTTTCTGGATTATTTGGTAACTCACATGATACAGAACAATCAGCAAGTAATTCGAATAAAAAAGTAAAAACAGAAAAAAGACAAAATAAAAAACATAAAGCTTTAGATAATTTTGGAACAAACTTAACTTTAAAAGCCAAAAATAATCAATTAGATATGGTTATCGGTAGAGATAAAGAGCTTGAAAGAGTTATACAAATTTTAAATAGACGTACAAAAAATAACCCTTGCCTTGTTGGTGAACCAGGTGTTGGAAAAACTGCAATTGCCCAAGGATTAGCTATAAAAATCGCCAATGGTAATGTTCCTGCCAAATTATTAAATAAAGAAGTATATTTATTAGATATGACAGCAGTTATTGCTGGTACTCAATTTAGAGGTCAATTTGAATCAAGAATGAAATCTATAATTGATGAATGTAAAAACTGCGGAAATATTATTTTAGTAATTGATGAAATTCACAATATTATTGGTGCCGGTGATGCAGAACGCTCTATGAATGCAGCAGATATTTTAAAACCATCTCTTTCTAATGGGGAAATTCAATTAATTGGAACTACAACTTTGAAAGAATATAGAAAATATATTGAAAAAGATAGTGCTTTAGAAAGAAGATTTCAACAAGTTTTAGTTGAAGAGCCATCTGTTACAGACTCTGTAAATATACTTGATGGTATAAAAAAATATTATGAAGACTTCCACAAAGTAAAAATATCTACAGATGTTATAAAACAGGCTGTTATCATGTCTGAAAAATATATACATGATAGATTTTTACCAGATAAAGCTATTGATGTATTAGATGAAGCTTGCTCTGAAATAAATTTAAACAATAAAGATTTATATGAATTGGAAGTACTAAAAAATGAACTTCAAGATGTTCAAGCTGAAAAGGCTGAGGCTGCTCAAGCTGACTCTACAGAAGATTATCAAAAAGCAGCTGAATTAAAAATGCGTGAATGCAAACTTCAAGAGCAAATTGATGCTTTAAATAAAAGTATGAAAGTTGTTTCTTTAACAACGCAAGATATTGCAAATGTAATTGAACGTTGGACAAAAATTCCTGTAAAGAAAATAACTGAAGAAGAAACACAAAAATTATTAAATTTAGAGCAAAATCTTCATAAAAGAGTTATTGGTCAAGATGAAGCAGTAAAATCTGTTTCTAGAGCTATTAGACGTAATAGAGCTGGATTAAAAACCACTAAACGTCCACCCTCTTTCATATTTGTTGGACCAACTGGTGTTGGTAAAACAGAACTTGCAAAATCACTTGCTTATGAAATGTTTGGTGACGAAAATTCAATAATTCGTGTAGACATGTCTGAATATATGGAAAGTCATTCAACAGCTAAACTTATTGGATCACCTCCTGGATATGTTGGATATGATGATGCCGGTCAATTAACTGAAAAAGTTAAAAGAAAACCTTATTCAATAGTTTTATTTGATGAAATAGAAAAAGCTCATCCAGATATATTTAATTTATTATTACAAGTTTTAGATGATGGAAGATTAACTGATAGCCAAGGAAACACTGTAAGCTTTGAAAATACAATTATCATTATGACTTCAAATGTTGGTTCAAATTTAAATACTAATTCAATAGGATTTAATAATAATGATACCGCAATAAACAATAAAGTATTAGATAGTTTAAAAGAAACATTTAGACCAGAATTTTTAAATAGAATTGACGAAATTGTTTCATTTAAAGCATTAACTAATACAGAATTACTTCAAATTGTTGATTTAATGTTACAAAATACAAATAAAGCATTACAAGATAAGGATATTATAATGAACATATCTGATTCAGCTAAGAATTTCTTATTAGAAAAAGGCACAGATTTAAAATATGGTGCCCGTCCTTTAAGAAGAGCTATACAAAGATATGTTGAAGACGAATTATCAGATTTAATTTTAAAATCAGACTTAAAAAACGGTCAAACAGTTAATATAGATTGTATAAATAACGAATTATCTTTTGTAGTAGAATAATATAATAAAAAACGGAGGTTATTATGAAGAAAAATATACCAAATATACTCACTTTATCAAGGTTTGTTTTAATACCATTTATTATAGTTTCACTTGTGTGTAACAAATATTTAATAGCTTTCATACTTCTTACTATATCAGGTTTAACTGATGTATTAGATGGTTTTATAGCAAGAAAGTTTAATTTTATAACAGACTTTGGAAAACTAATAGACCCATTAGCAGATAAAGCAACTCAATTATCAATTTTAATAACTTTATCTTTAAAAACAACATCTTCGGGTGAACCAATTATTCCTATATGGATATTGTTCATAATTTTTATAAAAGAATTTATGATGATAGCAGGAGCCTCTTTCCTTTATGGTAAAGATTTAGTTGTATCTAGTAAATGGTATGGAAAACTTACAACAGTTTTATTTTACATTGCAATTGTTTCTTCTTTTATAATTGCTTACTTTAATATACCATATAGATTTGATACATATATTTATTATTTAGGATTAGCAATGACTATATTCTCATTAATTATGTACTTTAATTCATTTTATGCAAAAGGATATTTCGAAAATTTAAAGAATTTAAAAAAGTAAGACTCTAAGGCGAAACTTAATGTTTCGCCTTTTTTATTCAAAATCTTCTAAGAAGATACTTAAATCTTTTTTTCCAATTATTTTAATCCCTTTTTTTAAGTTTTCTTGATCTTCTTCTGGCAGATATTTCGTTAGTATTTCTGTATTTTTTACGAAATGCTCAGCATTATTTTCATCTATGTTATAAATTGATATATGACCATTATTCTCCTTTACAATATAATGTTCAGAACATATACCATCCGCTTCCTTAGATATAATTATTTCTTTTTTGGAAAAACTTGTAACCTTCCAATCTGTATAATAGTTTTCGACTTCTTCTTTTGTCATATTTACTATAGCAACTGGAACTTTGTATTGCTCTTTTTCTGTATGTCCACATTTTGAAAATGTTTGTTTCATTATTAGTGTTGTATTTGGAAGTACAACTTCTTCCTCAACATTTGTGGATATAGTACTTTCATTTACAATTTCCACTTTGTTTATTGTATTATTTACAATAATTTCTTCTGTTAATTTTGGTTCATGAATTCGCTCTATATAAAAAATTAATGTTCCTATTATTATAACTGTTAAAATTATACATGTTATTATTATGTTTCTTTTACTCATTTTCATCAACTCTCTTTTTATAATATTTTTATTATTATTTGTAAGGTGAAAAATTTTATTCAATTTTTTTGGATTATCCTCCCTGAAATACCTATTTTAAAAAGCTTATAATAATTTTGTCACTTTATATTTTTTTCCATTTGTTTTTATTGTTATTTCCCCCATTTCATCTGTTCTATATATTTTTATATTTTGATTTTGTAATGTTTGAATCGTTGTAATTGCTGGATGGCCAAATTTGTTCTTCTTTCCGACTCCTATTAATGCTTCTTGTGGTTTTACTTTTTCTATAAAATCCATGGTTGATGATGTTTTTGAACCATGATGTGGTATTTTTATAATTGTTGCTTTTAATTTATTTGTTTCATTTTTATATGTTTCTATTATTTTTTCTTCAGCAATTTTTTCAATATCTCCTGTAAACAGCATTGAGAATTTCTTATAAACCATTTTACATACCAATGAGTTGTTGTTTATTTTGTTATCTGATATTGGTTCTAAAGCATCTGGCCATAATACTTCGAAATATAAATTTTTTTCTATATATATTTTGTCTCCTTTGTTTGCTATTTTTATATTTATTTTTTCCTGTTTTGCAATTTTTAAGAATTTTTTATAGTTCTCGTTATATTCAAATTGTTTACTTATAATTACATTTTTTACCTTGATATCTTGCATAACATATAGTAAGCCTTGACAATGATCTGAATCAAAGTGAGAAATAAATATGTAATCAATTACTTTTGACCTTCTATTTAACAAATATGGTAATAATATATTTTCACCCACATAATCCTCTCCTATTTCATTTCCTCCACCATCTATAAGAATTTTCTTATTATTTCTTGTTTGTATAAATGTGCAATCTCCCTGGCCCACATCTACAAAGTGTATATACATATTTTCGTCTATTAATCTAGCTATATTTGTTATAAGGCAAATTAATATGTATATTATAAGTAACTTTTTGGATAACTTTTTTAGAAATAATTTTTTAGATTGTTTTGAATTAAATTTTATAAATTGAATTATTACTATTACATAATACATGATTACAGAAAATAAATATGGCGTACATATAATTATACTTGTAAATTTTAATTTAGATAATATACTCACCATTCCAATCAAACATTTTATAAAAAAATTTAATAGTATTGATATTATTCTTGCTAAATTTATTGAAAAAAAAGAAACAAAAACGCTTGTAAAAATTAATGGCATTATACATGATAATAATAAGCTTGCCAGTATATTTGATATTATAAAGATATAAGAGAATTTATGATAATATATAATAATTATTGGAAGAATTATTATATTTGCTGATATACTTAATGCTATTGACTGTTTTATATATTTTGTCAGCTTATTTTTATTTAATATTTTTATATAATTAAACATTTTTACAATTATATTATAAAACAGTAATATTCCCAATGTTCCTCCTGATGAGAGCAAAAAGCTTAAATTTAATATAGAATATGGGTTTATAATTAATATTACTAAACTTGCCAAGCTTAAATTAGTTAAACTATCAGATTTTCTATTTAATAATTCTGCTAAAATATATAATACAGTCATTATTGTTGCTCTTACAATTGATTCGCTATTTCCAACTAAATTGCAAAATACAGTTACAATTATAATTAAAATAATATTTTTTTCAGATTTTTTACATCCTAATATCATATATGAAAAAAATAAAATAATGTATGTCATATGCATTCCAGATATTGCAAGTATATGTGATAAATTGCATATAGAAAAACTATCTATAATTTCTTCACTTATATTTGATTTATCACCTAATATCAAAGCACTACATATGTCTGCCGAATCTTTAGGCATTATTTTATACAGTTTTTGTTTTAAATTTTCATATAATTTATTTACTAAAATATTATATTTTGACATTTCGCCATTACATATTACTTTTATGCTATCATTATTAGCAGTCACAGTTCCAAATATCTTTTTTGTTCTTAAATATTCATTGTAATTATATCCTTTGTAATTTCTTTGATAATCTGCTATTTCAAATTTTCCCAATGCTCTTACTTTATCTGCGTATTGAATATTATTATTTTTCTTTGTTTTGAGAATAATTCTTATGTTTTTGAATTTTTGTGGATTAGTTACTTTCATAATATATTCTGCATTGTAATCTGATTCTTTATATTTATTTAATATTATCCCTTCAATTTTTACCTCATCTATATTTGTATATTTATTATATCTATTACAAGTTATATGCATATACATACATGCACACAAAACTACAATCATGTATGCAATTATTAGTTTATTTTCACTTCGTATAATCATATATATATTTAATATTGTAAATAGAAAAATGGAGATTATATTATAAAAATATAACCCCCATATTAAACCACATATATAACTTATAGTAATTATAACAATTTTCCTTTTCAAAAATACTCCTTACTATAAACCCCTATTATAAAATTCTTCTAGCTGTTACATATCTTTGTTGATATGAAGCTGATGATAATGAAGAAATTGTTACACCTGTTTTTGGATTTGATGCATGAATAAATTGCCCATTTCCTATATATATTCCAACATGACCAATTTCTGTTTTAGCAGTATTTTTAAATATTAAAATATCTCCTGGTTGTAAATTACTTTTACTTACTGCTACACCATCATTAGCTTGTGTTTTTGAAGAACGACTTAATGAATATCCAAAATGTTTATATACATATTGAACAAATCCTGAACAGTCAAATGAACTTGGTCCATTTGATCCATAAACATATGGATAACCTTGAAATGTTTTTGCATATGCTACAATTGCATCTGCAGATTTATTAGTTTCTGTTGTAGTTTCTTCTTTTTGTTCTTCAACATTATTTTCCTCATTGTTTTCAGTTAAACTATTTGAACTTCTTGATGTTGTTTCAACTTTTTTTGATGAAAGCAATGATTTTTGAATATATGCTTTTTTTCCATTAATATCAACTATATACCAATCACCATCTTCACCTGTTACAGTTACTTTATCGTTAGTGTCAAACTTTTTAACTACACTTGATGATTTATTTGCTTCGCTTCTTGCATTTACAGATGTTCCTTTTACATAGTATGTCTTTGATGTTTTTTCTGATTTTTTATCTTCTTCCTTTTTATTTTCATCAGCTTTGACATCATTATTTTCTGTTGTAGTATTAGTATCATTATTGTCTTGATTTTTTGTATTATTCTCGTCATTATTTGAAGTTGTTTGCTCTGTTACAGATATCTTTGCTGTTAATACCCAACCTTCTTTTGATTCATTTTTCACATAAGACCATGCTCCTACTGAACTTAATACTTCATATTTTTCTCCAGATTTTGTCTTATTTATCTCATCACTATTAATTAGTGGTATTATTCTTATTGATACTTCTTCTGATACTGTAGCTTGCTTAATTTTTGTTACATTATTTTGTGTTTGATTTTCTGTATTATTTTGTGCTTGTGTATCATTTTCTGTTGTTGTATTTTGTTGTATATTGTTTTGCTCTGTTGTAGTATTATTAACAACATTTTCTGTTGTTGTATTTTTATTTTCACTATTTGTTTCATTTTTTACTTCATTTTTAGTTTCGTTTTTTGTTGTATTGTTATTGTCTTTTACTTTAATATATTGTTTACTAACATATCCAACTTTATTTCCACTTTTTATTTTACACCAATCACCATCTTCACTAATTATTTCTACTTCTGTATTTTCATCAAGCAGCTTTAATATTTCTGATGACGTACTTTTATCTTTTCGTAATCTCAAATCATTTGTAGTAACAGTACCAGTTGTTGCAAATACTGTTGTGTTAAAACATAAAAATAAACTCAAAGTTATGCCAATTATTATAATCATAACCATACTTTTTTTATCTTTCATTTTTCATTTCTCCTTTTTTGAAACTGTGGTTAGTATACCTTATTTTTACAAAAAAGTCAATTTTTTCTACGGAAATAGCAAAAAAATAAACCATGAATAATTTTCATGATTTATTTTTTATAATTAAGTAAAAGCATAGTTTAACTATGCTTTATATGAATTCATATTATATTTATATAAATTTCAATTATTTTAATTATCCATTAACTGCATCTTTTAATGCTTTTCCAGCTTTGAATACAGGAGCTTTTTTAGCAGCTATTTTCATTTCTTTACCTGTTTGTGGATTTCTTCCTTTTCTTTCAGCTCTTTCTCTTACTTCGAATGATCCGAAACCTACTACTTGGATTTTTTCTCCGTCTTTTAAAGATTCAGCTATAACATCGATTAATGCATTTATTGATGCTTCAGCATTTTTCTTTGTGTCTCCTGTTTTAGCAGCTACTGCCGCAATTAAATCAGATTTGTTCATTGTTCATTACCTCCTATTGAATTTCATATTATGTACTTTATAATTCCGGTCTATTGCAGATTTATAAACTACTATAATGAATATTCGCCAAATTTATGCAAAATCCTTCTTTTTTCATCATTTTTTCTCATAATTTTTATTTTTTTCTGAAATTAGGAATAAATGGTATAAGACCTAACTCTTCTTTGTTCAAAATTTTTAGAGCAATTACAGAAAGAATATACATTAATCCAGCGATTACTATTGCTAATATTATAGCTATATTTTCTATAAATATACCTTTTAAGAAAAAATAACTGTAATATAAAGCTGTGCTCATTATACATGACGCAATTACAGGTTTCAAGATATATTTGAAAAAATTTAATTTTACTTTTGTATATTTTTTCATTACATTAAAACTAATACTGAACGCAATCAAATGACATACCATTGTTGCAACACATGCCCCTGAAACACCACCAATAGGATATATTATAGGTAATTTTATTAGATTAATATTTAAAATTATCTTTGCAATAACTCCAATAAATATTGATATTGTCGGTATAAATACCTTACCAACACCTTGTAATACTGAATTTGTAATTTGCTCTAATGCTATAAAAATCATTGAAATCGCACTAATTTTAAGTAGCATGCTTCCACTGTTACATTTAAACAGAAGTATTAATATTTGATCAGAAAAAGCAATCATTCCAAAACAGCATGGTAAAACCAATAATATTGTAAATAACAAGTATGTTTTTATAATTCTATTTAGCTCTTTACCATTTTTTTGTGCATTAAGTGATGATACCATTGGTATAATTGTAGTTGCAATTGCAATTATAAAGGAAACTGGTAAAGATGATAATACATCTACTTTCCCGCTTAAAATTCCATATTGTATTTTTGCACCAACTTCACCTATATTTTCTTTCAAAAATCTAACTACTGTAACAGAATCAATATTCCTATTTAATGAAGCCAAGATACTACTTAATGATATCGGAATTGAAACTCTTAAAATTCGTTTTGCATATCCCCTTTGAAATCCTATTTTAATATCTTTTAAATTATTTTTTTTGTATAAATATATAAAGCTAAATAATGTGGCTAGTGTAGTTGCCAAATTTGCAACAGCTGCCATTATTATTGTATTAGCACTTGTTATATAAAATGCAATTTCCACTAAAATTATTGTAAATACTGTTTTTAAAACTTGCTCTACGCTTTGCGACTTTGCTGTCACATCTACTCTATTTATTCCATTATAAAAACCTCTATATACAGAAATTAAACACACATTAAATATTGCTGGCGATAATGCAATTATTGTATATTTAGCTTCTCCAATATTAAGTAAATTACTTGAAATAAAATCTGCAAATATTGCTAAAGAAATACTTCCAACTAAACCAATACAAGCAAAAATTATCAGTGCACTTTTTAAAATTTTTGCAACTTCTTCTCTGTTTCCAGAAAAATTTTTTTCTGCAATTAATTTTGCAACTGCATTTGGAACACCAATTGATGATATTGTAAGTAGCAAAGCATATATTTGATATCCAGAATTATATATTGCATTTCCCCAATCACCAAATCCTTGCTTGTTTGCCAAATAGAGCTTATACACTAATCCTAATATCTTTACAACACACTGTGCAATAATTAATGAGATAACCCCATTTAAAAAAATTTTTTTGTTTTTCATATAAAATCCTTTTTATTTTTAATATATTCATATACGTACGTATAATTCCTCTCATTTTTATTGTTCAAATCTCAACAAATTATGCCAAAACACTTGAAATTTTGCCCAATTTATAGGATAATATAGAAGTAATAGTTTAATTTTTGAAAGTGGTGAAAAATTTGAAAATAATTGATAAATTCTTAAAGTTATTAAAAACTGACAGAAACACATTTCTGACATTTATATTAACTTTACTAACTATATATTTAACAATAGATAGAGTCACAGAAATTTTAATTATGATATTTACAGGAATAGGAAGTTCATATTGGGGACCAATAAAATACGCATTAGCCTTTTGTTGTCCTATATTTGCTTTCCTATTTTCATGTAGTTCGAAATTTGCAAAATCGGAAAAAACAAAGCTATCATTTTTTTATTTGTATATAATAGCTTTATATATACTAATAATTTCAATGGCTACACAAATGGTTAATGCTGGATGTTGGTTATTACTTTTATCAGCACCATCATATCCTATAATTGCTACAGAATTTTCAAGCTTAATAGCACCTGCCTTTCGTAGTATTTCGCTTTATTTTCCACTTACAACATTCTACCCTGTAATAAAATGGTTAATTACAACTATAAATGATACTCCAGATATTTGTGAATCAATTTACTCTTATTCAGGTATAAACTTATCTAATAAAGAAAAGACAACTACCGGCGAATACAGTTGTGAAATAAAACTATGTACTGATACTAATACTGGAAAAAGTGTAAAAATTTCAGAAGATAAGCGTTTTGAATCCATGTTAGTTGTTGGTGTATCTGGCTCTGGAAAAACATCTTTAATATTTGAACCAATGATTGCAAGAGATATTGAAAAGAAATATTTTTATAAGAAAACATCAAAAGAATTTGGTTTTGCAGCATTAAAATCAGGACTTGCTAATTTGAATTGCCCTTACGATAATGACTATATAAATAAAAACTTTTCATTAAATATGATTTCACCAAATTCATCAAAGGTTTCTAGTTATAAATCTTGTATGAAAAAATTGATTTATGCCACATCTGATGATAAAATTATTTATAGAAATTTAGGTTTAACATATATATCACCTGATTTTGAATCTATTTCTCGTATATTAAAAGTTGCAAAAAATTATCATGTTAATGTTAATCTTATTGATCCGAATTCTGATGATTCACCTGGATTAAATCCATTTTCATATGATAATCCATTACAAACCTCTATAATTATATCTACTGTTTTAAAGGCTTTACACAGCTCAAATCAAGCTGATATGGATTTAAATTTAGGAGTTCAAGCAAATTTTGCCACACAGGCAATTGAAAATTTATCTATACTATTAAAAGTAATGTACCCAAGAATGCATGATGATGAACTACCTACATTAGAAGATATGTTAAATGCATTTAATGATTTTGATATAATTCAAAAAATGTGCGAAGAAATGGAAAAAGATGAAGAATTATCTAAGAAATTCAATATATTATTAACATACTTTAAAAAGAACTTTTATAAAGAAAGTACCTATCGTCAAGATACAGAAAAATATGTATCTTCTGCAACAACACAACTTGATAATTTATTAAGATATCCTGGTATTAGGAATATATTATGTAAGAGAACAGACAACTTAAACTTTGACTCAGCTTTAGCTAATGGTGAATTTACACTATTATGCACACGACGTGGAGACCTTGGAGCCGCAGCACATACAGCTTTTGGATTATTTTTCTTATTATCAATGCAATATGCTGTACTAAGAAGACCTGGAATAGAATCAACTAGAATTCCTCATTTCTTATATATTGATGAATTTTCTGATTTTATATCTGATTCTACAGAACCAATATTTACATTATATAGAAAATATAGAGTTGGATCTGTTATATCTGTACAAAATTTAGATCAACTAAATGCAAAAAATAATAAATATAGAAAAACAATTATTGCTAACTGTGCACATAAAGTTGTATTTGGAAATAATGTTCCAGAAGATAATGACTGGTGGTCTAAAGAACTTGGCGAAAAAAGTAAGTGGAGCTTCAATAGAACATATGATACTGCAAAAGGTGAATATACAGCCAGCCTTGGAAATATTAAAAATGAAAAAGTTGCAAAATATAAACCTGGAAAAATACAAACAATTAAATTTAAACAATGTATTTACAAAGTACGTGATTCAGGAGGAAAGAGCAGTGTTGGTATTGGTTCATTGAATTTTATTGAAGCCAAATATAATGAAAAACAACCTGTAACAAATTTAAACTTTGCTAAGTTTACTAATGGAATGTCAGATGATAATCCAGAGTCAGCAAAAAAGAAAATAAAGAAAAATGTTATACCTACATTTGTAAATGACGATGATTCTGAAGAAGAATTAGATCCAATTCGTTCAAGTAATTTTGATTCAATATTTGACAATGCTGATGAAGGTGATGCAATAATCTCACCAACAAATAAGAAAAGTAAAAAAAATAATAATTAAAAACCAAAACATCTTTATTAATTTTTAATAAAGATGTTTTTTATATTCAAAAGATTGTAACTTATCTTCCCTGCTCATATATAACAAATTTAATATTGTATTAATACCATAACCAATAAAAAAAGGCTAACAATTATTTTGTAGCCCTTTTTATTATTAATCTAATAATTTTATTTTTGTATTTTTTATTTTGTATTTTCCAGTTTCTTCATTTAATACAAATTCAGTTAATGATTCGTCTAAATTTTCATCATTTTGTTTTAAATCAGTTGTAAAGTATAATTTAATTTTATCTATTAATAAATCATTCATTACAATTGTTTTAAATGTTTCAGCCATATGCTTATCATCTTCACAAACAATTATTAATTGAGGTAAACTTCTAAAACCTGAATCCATTGGAACAAAATTATCATAAAAGTCTTTATAAAATTTCATTTTATCAATCAATTTTTTTTGCCAGTCATCTTCTCTTCTTACAACTTCGAATACGAAATCTATTGATTTATCATTCTTTGTTAATTTTATTGCTCCACCTGTTGCTTTGAATGTTTTTCCTGCCATTTTAGCAGTAATTGATGGCTTTGGTGTATAACTATCAAATGCTTTTACTTTTCTTAAATATGCTATTATTACCTGATTTCCTGCTAATCTCTTTTTTATCATTGCAACTGGTTTTGTATTGTCTGTTGGTTGCCATTTACATTCTTCTCCTCTTGAATTAAGTAAATATTTTCCCATTTTTTCAAGACAATAAATTCTATAAATTCCTTTACCATCATCTGAATTAAAATAATATCTTGTTAATATTTTTGCTTTTACTAATTGATCTAATTTTCCATTTAATTTATCTTGAGATTTTATTTCAAAACCATTTATTTCTAATAATTGGAATAATTGTCTTGAAGTAATAAATTCAAATTCATTTACTAATGATAGTACCTTAAAATGTAAATCGTTTATATGTCCCAAATTTATTCTTTGAATAATTTGATTCATAGAAACATATCCATCCTTACCATCAAATACCTTTATTTCACCTTCTCTAATTGCAAATGGTGATGTTACCGCTTTTATTTCGTTATCTTCAACCACAGTATTTTACCTCCTATAAAAATATTTAAACAATTATTAATTTTATTTTTTTCTTCTCTGGTATTATTTTTTTGACATAAACATTAACATTTTGTCCATATTCAATTCCATCTTTATACTCAGCTAGTCCAACTAGGTTTGGCTTTAGCTCTATGAAAATTCCGTTTTTTGATTTTTCCACTTCTCTTGCTTTTCCAACTATTGTTGTTCCAACTTTTATGTCTTGAATATTTTCTTCCCATGTTCCTAAAAGCTCTTTGTATGTTAATATTATTTTGCCATGCTCTTTATCTATTGATTTTACCATAATATTTATCTTTTGTCCAATATGTAATCTTTCTTTAGGACTTTTTATTCTTGCAACTGACATATCTTCAATATGTACAAGTCCAACAACGCCTCCGCCAATTTCAACAAAAGCACCATATGGTTGTATACTTTTAACAATGCCCTTTAAAACATTACCTTCTTTTACATCGTTTTTTAGCCATGTTATAGCATCTTGTTCTACATCTTTTCGTGATAGTATGTAATTATTAGATTCATCTATTCCCTTTACTTTAAATTGAACATACTTGTTTACTTTACTTGTACTAATATTTGTTTTATCATTTTTTCCTATTAGTTCAATTTCATTTCTGTTTATTATTCCTTTTTTATTTTCACCAAAGTCTAAAAGTAAATTATAATTTTCATCACATTCAGTTACCTTTGCCTCTAATATTTCTTGTGTTCTTATAGCATTATCTAACATATTACTATTTATTGTTCTTTGTTTTTTAAACCATCCTTCTGGGATGAATTTTTGATATCTCATTTTTACTATCTCCTTTATCTTATGTATTGTGTTTATTATATAATTAAATTTATTGATTTACAATAGTTTTTACCTCTTCTTTTGTTAAAAATCTCCATTGACCTATTTTTAGATTTTTAACATCAATATTTGCAATTTTTGCTCTATGTAATGCGATAACTTTTTTTCCGACTGATTCGCACATTTTTCTTACTTCCCTATTTTTTCCTTCATGTATTATAATTTCCAATCTAGAAATTTTTTTTTCCTTATCTATTTTTAATATTCTTACTTTTGCTTTTCCTGTAATATATTCATTATCTATTTTTACACCATTTTTTAATTTTTCAACATCATTTTCATCAACAATACCTCTAACAGTTGCATTATATGTTTTTTCAATTTCATTTTTTGGATGTGTAACTTTATTTATAAAATCTCCATCATTAGTAAGAATTAGTGCACCAGATGTGTACATATCTAATCTTCCAACTGGTAATACTTTAGTTTTGTTACCTTTTATTAAATCTAATACAATTGGTCTATCAAATTGATCTTTTACAGTAGTTACATATCCAACTGGTTTATTTAGCAAAATATATTCATATTCATTATTTTGCTCTATTTTTTTATTATTAAAAATAACTTCATCTTTTTGTGGATCAACCTTTGTGCCAAGTTCAGTTACAATTTTACCATTTATTTTTACTTTTCCAGCTAAAATATATTCTTCTGCTTTTCTTCTTGAACATACTCCTGAATTTGCAATAAATTTTTGCAATCTCATTTCTTCCAAATTATTCACCTCTTTTCAATCGTTCTTCGCATATATCAATTACTTTTTTAAAATAATCTGGAAGTTCCGCTTCTAAATGCATTTTTTTGCCAGTAATTGGATGCTCAAAATCTAAACTTTTAGCATGAAGCATTTGACCCTTTACATTAAATTCATTTTTACCATTAGAATATACTTCATCTCCAATAACAGGATGTCCAATTTCGGCCATATGAACTCTTATTTGATGAGTTCTTCCTGTATCAATTTTTACCTCTAGTAATGTATATTTATCATATCTTTTTAATACTTTAAAATGAGTTATTGCTTCTTTTCCCTCTTTATCTACAGCCATCTTTTTTCTGTCTTTTTTATTTCTAGCAATAGGCATATTAATTGTTGCCTCATTTTCTTTTATTATTCCCCTTACTAAGGCAATATATTTTTTATTTACTTTTCTATCTTTTATTTGTTCACTCATTTTTAAATGTGCTTTATCATTTTTAGCTACTATTAATAATCCAGATGTATCTTTATCTAATCTATGTACAATTCCGGGACGTTTTTCTCCTCCAATTCCAGATAAAGAATCTTTACAAATATTCATTATTGCATTTACTAATGTTCCATCTTCATTTCCATTTGCTGGATGAACAACTAATCCCTTTGGTTTATTTACAACAATAATGTCATTATCTTCATATACAATTTCAATTGGAATATCTTGTGCTTCTATTTTTGATTCTTTTGGCTCTGGAATTTCAATTTTTATTACATCACCTTTTTTTACTTTATACGAACTTTTTTTAATAACATCATTTACTAATATATTTCCATCTTCTAACAATTTTTGAATAACAGCTCTTGATAAGTCTGAATTTTCATTTGCTATATATGAATCTAATCTTATGTTATCATTATTTTCAACTATTAATTCTTTCATTTACTTCTCCACCTTCATTTTTTAAGTATGAAATTCCAATTATAATTACTCCCACAACAATACATATGTCTGCGAAATTAAATATGGGAAAATCTACTATTTCACTAAAGTCTATATAATCTATTACATATCCTCTAAATAATCTATCTATTAAATTTCCTATTCCACCTGAAATTACTAATGCAATTCCAAACAATGTTAACCTTTTTAATTTGTTAAATTTTAACATAACGTATATTAAAGCTACTATAATTATTAATATTGTTATTATAGCAAATATTTTTGCCCCACCTTGTCCAATACCAAATGCAATACCTCTATTTTCACAGTATGTAAAATTCAAAATATTATTTATCACATTTTCACATACAATCTTTTGATTAACTACTATATATTTAAAAATTTGATCTAATATTATTAGTATTGAAATAAAACCAATATAAAAAAACTTTTTCATTTAATTAACCTCATTATCATTAGCAGATAATCTTTCATATATTGTAAATCGTCCATCATCATATAGCTCTTCATAGTTAGAATCTTTTGCAATTAATGAATTTAATTTAGAATTTGAATATGTTATTACATGTGTTACATCATAATTTTCAAATTCATTTTCATAATTTGCAGCTAAACTCGAAATGTCAAGAAAATCTGTAAAAATATCTCTTCCATCATATTCACCTTCTGAATTCTTTTTTCCATTAAATTCTGGTGCATATAAATCAGCCCTTGAATCTATAAATACAGGAATTCCTCTAAATAATAAGTAACTACCATAATTATATTCATTATATAAACGTAATTTTTCAACTCCTACTTTTGGAATTAAATCATTTATAATATAATTTGATGCAGATACTGGATATGATTTATCATCTACATAAGAATCATGTTTTTTCTCGTCACATCCTTTAAATGACATCCCACATATTAATATAGCTACTACTGAAAATACACTTAGTGTAGCTATAAAGTACGTATTTTTCTGACTTTCGCTTTTTACCTTTAATTTTATTGCATCATATAAATCACATATTAATTTCAATAAAATAAAGTTTCCAATTAAAACCAGCATTGATACCTGCCTTTGTGACATAAAACTTAATAATATAAGACCAGCTAACATAAAGAAATCTCTAACTTTTATTTTTGTTCTTGTAAATATTAATATACCTAATAATATAGTTAAAATAACCATCATATTATCATTTTTAACCAATGTTAGTGGTAAATGTTCACTTATATTTTGAGTTGTATTTCCTTCATTTGTTTTTATCAAATATGTATATGGTGTCCCTTTTATTGGAGTAATTAATCCTGTAAACGCACAAATTACTACAATTAAAATAAGCCATTTTATATTTTTTTCTCTATCAAATTTAACCTTATATAGGTTTGATAGGTTCTTCTTTACTTTTTTATCTCGTATTTCCTTTTGTTCTTTAAAAATTTTTCTTTTTTCATTAAATTCTTCTTTTGAAATTTTTCTTTTCTTAAAAAATAGAACTATTTTCTCATATAGATTTTTGTAATCTACAGTAACTACAAAATAAATTAATTGTTCTGCCAAAAATGGTAAATATAATATAAAATAGAATGGCCATACGGCACAGTGTATATTTGCAATTATTATTGGTATAATAATTAGAACTATTGCATATCTTAATTTTCTTGTTTTTAAAAACATTTCTATAAAAAAGTATGTCAATGCAAATAATATAAATGTTACTAACTGAGCTCTTGCTGTTATAAAATTTTTCAAACAATATAATGATGCTATTGTCATACCAAATGACAATATGGTACTTTTATTTATTTTTTTATTTATTCCAAATATTACCAATCCTAATGTAATTGATAATACACATGTAGCATAGTATATTCCCTTAAATCCACCAATACTATATATACCATATGTAGCCACATCATATAACCAGTGCGGATATGTATATGGCAAATTTTCATGCCACGAAAATGGGTCTTTCATATCTAAACCTTTATTCCATGGTAATAAATCAGTTATTTTTTCTGTATTTTGTACGATATGTTCTCCAATTTTTATAGTATAAAATGTATCATTTTGAAATGTTTTTGGTGTTATTGAATATGCAAAAAATGCAATAATAATCATTGAAATTATTATTATTAATTTTTCTATAAATTTTTTTGTCGTTTCGTTCATATCTTCCAATTCCTTTCAAATTTTATGTTATGATTATATCAAATCCTATAGTCTTTTTGCAATAAAATTACATAATTATTAATCCTATATTTTTTCTAATTTTATTTGAAATTTAATATTTTATATGTTACTATTTTTAGGATATTTATTATGGAAAGGATATTATTATGGAAGATAAATTATTAGCTAGAGTTCACTCTTTTGAATCATTTGGTGCAGTTGATGGACCAGGAATTCGTTATATTATATTTATGCAAGGTTGTCATTTGCAATGTAAATATTGTCAAAACAGAGACACATGGGATGTTTCTACTGGCACTCTATATAGTGTGTCTGACTTAATGAAAAAAATCCTAAAATACAAAAACTACTTTATTGCATCTGGAGGTGGAGTAACAGTAAGTGGTGGTGAACCTTTGCTCCAATCCAAGTTTCTTATAGAGCTATTTAAGGAATTAAAAAAGGAGAATATTACAATTGCTATCGACACTTCTGGCTCTGTTGTATTAACAGACACAATAAAAGAAGTAATTTCTCTTGCAGATTTATTTTTATTAGACATAAAATGTATAAATGATGATATTTGTAAGAATTTAACAGGTGTTTCTAATAAAAGAGAGCTTGAATTTGCCAAATATTTATCTGACAACAATAAAGACATATGGATAAGACAAGTATTAGTTCCTGGAATAACTGATCATGAAGATGACCTAATAAAATTAAGAGAATTTTTACATTCTTTAAAAACTGTGAAAAAGATAGACATTTTACCATATCATGACTTAGGAAAATTTAAGTGGACAAATTTAGGATTACAATATCCTTTGGAAGGAGTTCGTACTGCAAATAGTGATGATGTAACAAGAGCCAAAAAAATTCTTGGATTAATTTAGTATTTTAATACTGTAACATATTCTTCAACATAGTAGTGTTTTTTTATTTATTAATTATATAATCTATAAAAATATTATTTTAATTACATTAAAATCGCATTATTTTATAAAAAAGTTGTAAATACTAAATAGTAATTACAACTTTTTTTCACATTATTATTCTTGAGTATATGGTAACATAGCAATTTGTCTACATCTTTTTACTTCTAAAGTAATATCTCTTTGATGTTTAGCACATGCACCTGTAGCTCTTCTTGGTAATATTTTACCTCTTTCATTAATGAATTTTTTTAATTGTTCTGGATTTTTATAATCTAATACAAGATTTTTGTCTTTACATAAAGGACAAACTTTCTTTCTCTTCTTGAATTTAGGATTAAAATCATCATCATTATTATTTCTGTTATTTCTTCTATTATTTTTCTTATCAGCCATTTTATTTTTCCCCCCTAACTATTAATTAAAATGGTAGGTCATCTCCGGAAAATGTTTCAAAGTCTGAATTTTCACTTGCTCCAGTGTTTTGTGTTGGCATTGCTCCAAAAGTAGCATCGAAATTAGTGTTTCCACCCATATCTCCGTCTCTTTTGCTATCAGCAAAATATGCTTCTTCAGCAATAACTTCTGTTACATAGTGTTTTTGACCTTGTTCATCATCCCAAGTTCTTGTTTGTAATCTTCCGATTATTCCAACTTGTTGACCTTTTTTAAAATATTTACTACAAAATTCACCTAATTTGCTCCATGCAACTATATTAAAGAAATCGGCTTGTCTTTCTTCACCTGGACGAGCAAATCTTCTATTTACAGCTAATGAAAATGAAGCAACTAATGTATTATTAGTTTGTGTGTATCTTACTTCTGGGTCTCTTGTTAATCTTCCCATTAATATAACTTTGTTCATAATTTCACCATTCCTTTATTTATTAATAAAGGCCTTTTTACAATTATTAATCTTTTTTTACTGTCATGAATTTTATAATTTCATCTGTTATTCTGTAATTTCTTTCAAGTTCTGCAATTAGGTCAGAATTAGCTTCGAAATAGAATACTGCATAAAATCCTTCTGAGAATTTTTTTACATCATAAGCTAATTTTCTTTTTCCTAATTCATCAACTTTTTCTACTTTACCATCATTATTAATTAAATCTGTAAATTTTGAAATTAATGCTTTCATTCCTTCTTCATCTACAGTTGGATTAATAATGACAACACTTTCGTATTTATTCATTATTTTTTCACCTCCTTATGGATATAAAACCTACACTTTTTGTGTAAGTAAGGAAAGATAGTTTACTTACTATTTTTCTCAATGTTGGTATTTTATCACAAAAACGCTATTAAATCAATACTATTTTTGTATTATTTATTGACTTTTTTCTACAAAATAATATAATATTTTACACAAATTATTTTCAAAGGGGGGAAAATTTTTTCTTATGTTTAAAGAATTTAAAAAATTTATAATGCGTGGAAATGTTTTAGATATGGCTGTGGGTATTATTATTGGTAACGCTTTTAAAGATATAGTTGACTCTTTAGTTGATAATATTATTATGCCAGCAATTTCATGTTTAATTGGAAAAGTTGATATTTCAGGATTAACTGCTAACATTGGTGAAATACATATTGCTTATGGCCAATTTTTAAATACAATTCTAAACTTCTTAATTATTGCTTTTTCATTATTTATGGCAATAAAACTTGTTAATAAAATTAATGATATCAATAAGGCTGCACTTTCAAAATTTGGAAGAAAAGTAGAAGAAAAAGAAAAGCCTACAACAAAAAAATGTCCATACTGTTTTTCTGAAATTGATATTCATGCAACTAGATGTCCACATTGTACTTCTGTAATTGAGGATGATAATGCAACTGAAATCTCAAAGGATTAAAATAACAAAAAAGATCAAAGATATATCTCTCCTGATACATCTTTGACCTTTTTTGTTTTTGACCTTTTTTGTTATTGTACAGCAACTGCAATTGCAATAATTACTGCAAGCAGTACAACTCCGGCAATCTTAGAAATAATGTTCCATTTTGCCTGTCTTTTACCATAAAACTGAACCATTTAGATTCTCCTTTCATTTTGATGAGATATTATTATACTATATATTTATTCATTTTGCAAGTGTTTTATGTTATTTTTTTATCACTTTATTATTTTTATGTTAATTTACTTTTTTAATTCACTAATTTATTTTTTCCTCCATCACCAATCTTTAAATCATTGACATTTTGCATTTTTATAGTATAATTGAGGTAATTTTATGTCAAAATTTGAAAGGACGCGATGTTTATGGATTATAACTTTAAAGAAGTTGAAAAAAAATGGAAAAAATATTGGAAAGATAATGAAACATTCAAGACAGATGTATGGGATTTTTCTAAACCTAAATATTACGCATTAGATATGTTTCCATATCCTTCTGGTGTAGGTCTTCATGCTGGTCATGTTGAAGGTTATACTGCTACAGATATAATTGCTAGATTTAAAAGAATGCAAGGATATAATGTTCTACACCCTATGGGATGGGATGCATTTGGTTTACCTGCAGAACAATATGCTATTACTACAGGAAATCATCCAGATGGTTTTACAGAAAAAAATATAGCTACATTTAAAAATCAATTGGAAAATTTAGGTCTTTCTTATGACTGGAGTAAAGAGCTATCTACAACAGACCCTAATTTTTATAAATGGACTCAATGGATTTTTAAACAATTATATTTAGATGGTTATGCAAAATTAGTTGATATGCCAGTTAACTGGTGTGAAGGTTTAGGTACTGTTTTAGCTAATGACGAGGTAATTGATGGAAAAAGTGAAAGAGGTGGATTCCCTGTTGTTCGTAAAAATATGAAACAATGGATTATTGAGACTCCAAAATTTGCAGAAAAATTACTTGAAAATCTTGAAAACCTTGATTGGCCTGAATCAACAAAAGAAATTCAAAGAAATTGGATTGGAAAATCTGTTGGTGCACATGTAAACTTTAAAGTTGCAGGTCATGATGGTTTATCATTTACTGTCTTTACAACAAGATGTGATACTCTTTTTGGTGCGACATATTGTGTTCTTGCTCCAGAAAGTGATTTAGTAAAACAAATAACAACACTAGATCAAAAGAGCGCAGTTGACGAATATATAAAAATTTGTAGCACAAAATCAGACTTAGAAAGAACAGAATTAAATAAAGAAAAAACAGGTGTATTTACAGGTGCATATGCTATAAATCCTGTAAATGGAAAAGAAATTCCAATTTGGATTTCAGACTATGTTTTAGCATCATATGGAACTGGTGCAATTATGGCTGTTCCAGCTCATGATACAAGAGATTATGAATTTGCAACAAAATTCAATATAGATATAATTCCTGTATTAGAAGGTGGAGATATTTCTAAAGAGGCCTTCACAGGCGATGGATTACATATCAATTCTGAATTTTTAAATGGTCTTGATAAAGAAGATGCTATTTCTAAAATGTTAAATTGGTTAGAAGAAAATAATGTAGGTCATAAACAAGTTAATTATAAAATTCGTGATTGGATTTTTGCTAGACAACGTTATTGGGGTGAACCTATTCCAATTATTAATTTTGAAGATGGAACAAGTACTGCTTTAGATGACTCAGAATTACCACTTGTATTACCTAAATTACAAGATTATGCTCCAAGTAAAAATGGAGATAGTCCTCTTGAAAAAGCTACTGACTGGGTAAATGTAACTGTAAATGGTAAAAAAGGAAAAAGAGAAACAAGTACTATGCCAGGAAGTGCAGGTTCAAGCTGGTATTTCTTAAGATATATTGACCCACATAATGATAAACAAATTGCAGATCCTGAATTATTAAAACATTGGCTACCTGTAGACTTATACATTGGTGGACCAGAACATGCAGTTGGACATTTAATTTATTCAAGAGTATGGAACAATTATTTACATGATAAAAATATAGTTCCAGTTGCTGAACCATTCAAAAAGTTAGTTCATCAAGGAATGATATTAGGTGCAAATGGTATTAAAATGGGTAAAAGATATCCTGAATTTGCAGTTAATCCAAATGATATTGTTGATCAATATGGTGCAGATACATTAAGATTATACGAAATGTTTATGGGACCACTTGAAGCTAATAAGCCTTGGAACGAAAATGGTGTTGAGGGTGCAAGAAGATTTATTGAGCGTGTATATAGAATGTTTGAAGAAAAAAATCTTACTGATTCAATAAATCCTAACTTGGAAAAAGTTTATAATACAACAGTAAAAAAAGTTACTGAAGATTATGATAAATTATCTTTTAATACTGCCATTAGCCAATTAATGATATTTGTTAATACTGTATATAAAGAAAATGATTTACCAAAAGAATATGCAAAAGGATTTATTCAATTATTAAACCCTATTGCCCCATTTATTACTGAGGAAATTTGGAATACCTTCCTAGGACACACAGAATCAATTGCATATTCAAAGTGGCCTACATATGATGAATCAAAAACTGTTGATGATGAAATTGAATTACCAATTCAATTAAATGGAAAATTAAAAACAACACTTAAAATTCAAAAAGATTCTGAAGAATCAACAGTAAAAGAAATTGTTCATAATAATGATACAGTAAAATCTTTAACAGAAGGAAAAACAATAGTAAAAGAAATTTATGTAAAAAATAAAATTTATAATATTGTTGTAAAATAATCAAAAAAAATAAAAATTCACTTAATGTGAATTTTTATTTTTTTCTTCTATCTTTTGCTCTTTTACTGTATCTGTATTATTGTCACTTTTAGTTTCATTATTATCTTTTGTTGTATTCTCATTAGTTTTATTATTGTTATTGCTTGTTTCATTTTCTGTTTTATTTTCTGTTTTATTTTGAATAGTGTTTTCTTTTTTTATTGTATTTTCTTTTTTCTCATCATCATCGTTATTTTTTTCAATTTGTTTTTTCGTTTCATTCTTCTCTTTTACTGTATTTTTTACATTGTTTTCAGTAGTATTTTTAGTTTGATTTACAACTGTATTTTTTTTGTTTGTTGTTTCATTTTTTGTTGTTGTATTTTTATTCTTAGTTGTTTTTGTAGTTTTTACATCTTTCTTTATATATTTTGCTTTTTCTTTGTCATCAAGTCCTAATTTCTGTATATATCCATTGATTAATTCGCTTGTTTCTAATGTATCAGCTTTATAAAACCATAATTCATTTATTTTTTCAGGTGCTCCTGGTAATTGGTCCATTTCTAAATTATTTACATCAAAACTTGTAGCATATGGTACATATCCTAATATTTTTGATAAGGTAATATCTGTTTTTAAATTTTTAAAAATAGCATTTGTAATTTCTTTTACTTTATCTATGTTATTCCATTGAACAACCTGTGTAGCTATTGCTTTTAGAAATTCTCTTTGGGTTTTCATTCTTCCTTCATCATTATCCCCATATTCTGCACTATATGTTGTTCCATTATTATTGTGTCTAAATCTAACTAATTGCTCTGCTTTTTCACCATTTATTTTTTGTTGACCTGCTTTTAAATGAATGTGTAAATCTTGTGTGTCATCATCATAATCCATATTTATAGGAACATCGAAGTCAACACCTCCAATAGCATCAACAATTTCTATTAAAGCACTTGTTTTTACAGTAATGTAATAATCTATATTTATACCAGTTAAATTTTCAACTGCCTCGACCGTTTTTTGTGGACTTTTTTGGTATAATGCATTTATCTTATCAAATCCACCAGCTGTAGCTTCATTCGAACCTACAAATGTATCTCTTGGTATTGATAATAAAAAAGCTTGATTTGTTTCTGGATTAAATCCTGCTAACATTATTGTATCTGTCAATTCTGCAGATATATCTTCACTAACTCCCATTATTAATACAAATATTGGATCCTTATCAGCAATGGTATCTTTCATAAGGTTCATAACAGCGCCTGTAAAACTACCTCCTGCTTTATATAAATATGTTCCGAAGACAGTTCCCATTATCAAAAATAAAATTAATAATATTGAAAGAACTATTTTTAATGCTTTTTTAGGTTTCTTTTCTTTTTCCTGATTTTGATATTTTCCAGCCATTCCAAATTCATTAAAATTATTTTTGGATTTACTGTCATTTTTGTCTTTTTTATTACCTTTTTTATTTATGTTTTTCTTTTTCAATTTGCTATTCTTAGTATCTTGTACCTTCGAATGTTTTCCGACCTTTTCCATCTGGTCCATTATTATCTCTTCTACTCATTTTCTCTCCAATAAAAAAATTTATTTAAAATTGATATATATTAAAATTATATTTGTAAATATGTATTTTACATTTATAATTATTATTTCCAATTTTTTTCAAAATATTATATTCACAATATTTTAATTGATTTTACTATTGAATAAATTCAATGTCAACATTAAACCTATTTAAATTGTAAAATTCACACTTTCTTCACAAAGTATTACTTATTAGTAAAATTTCTGTTTTATGATACAAAAAAAGCCCAGCAAAATGCTGAGCTTTCGCCAATTCACCACAGCCACCTTTATTAAGGTAACCCATCTGTAAGCAGACGTGTGTTTTGGCATGTCGCCATCTAAGTTGCACAACTTGATGTCATATATATAAACCGATGATATCATCGGACTACTTATATATTAACATAATTATTTGTCTAAATCAATATTTTTTTCCTTTTTTTACTTTTTTTATACGATTAAAGTTCACATGTACTCACATATTGACTTAATATATCGCTTAATTTTATTATTTTTTAAGTTCTGAATATCTTTCAATTACCAATTTTAAATCACACCAAAACTCAATCTTTTTATTTTCATCTCTTAATAAAGCAGCCGGATGCCAAGTTGGCATATAATAAATTCCCTTTTTTTCAATCCATCTTCCCCTACTTGCAGTAATTGAATACTCTTTTCCCAAAATATTTTTTAATGCTGTACTTCCTAATAATACAATTATTTTAGGTTTTACAAGAATCACTTGATTACGCAAATAATCAAGACAAGCCTCTGCCTCATCCGCTTCTGGTACTCTATTTGCAGGAGGTCTACATTTTACAATATTTGCAATATATAATTCATCTCTTTTAATTTCAAGTCCTTCAAAAGCTGAATTCATCAATTTACCAGCCTTTCCAACAAATGGTTGACCAAGTCTATCCTCGTCTGCCCCAGGACCTTCTCCAATTAACATTATATCAGCATTTTTATTACCTTGACCAAAAACTATATTATTTCTATTTGTACATAACTTACATTTTTTGCAATTAATTATTGATTTTTCTAAATCTTCCCAATTACTATACATTATATCATTTCCTTGCTTTCATTTTACACTTTTATTACCACATATCATTATATATATCAAATTTTATAATAAATTGCAATTAGATTAAACACATAATTGCTGCATTTCTACCAGCATTTTGCTTTTCAGTTCTGTATGAATGCAATATATCACTATTGCAAACTGTACATATACCTGAATCTATTATATTTTCTTCTTTCAAACCACAGCTCTTCATCATGTTTATATTTGCTTTAACTGCATCTATATAATATTTTTGTTTTCCATCTACAACTTTTCCCACTTTTATAATTGACTCATCATTAAAAGCTTGCATAAACAAATCTTTTACATCTTTCTCAACTTGAAAGTGACATTGTCTTATTGTTGGACCTATACAACAAATTATATCTTCCGGATTACAATTATATTCTTCCTGCATTTTTTGAACTGCAACCATACCAATTTTTTGCACAGTCCCCCTCCATCCAGAATGAATATCACCTATTACATTTTTTATAGGATCATACAAAAACAATGCTGTACAATCAGCAAAATATAAAGATAGAGCTTTATTTTTTTTATCTGTTATTAATCCATCAACCTCATCAAAATTAGAGCTCTCATCATCTTCATTTACAATTCGTACAATTTTAGTATGTGTCTGTTTTGGATGAACTATATTCTCATTATTTATATTAATCTCATTACATATTTTTTTGTAATCATCACTATCCTTAGTGCTATTTTTAAAATCTAATGGTTTTAATGTATAGCAATGTTTTAACTTATTTGGATATTGTAATAATCTTTTAAATTGTAGATATTGTATATTATTATTTTTAATATGGATAATATTTTCATTTGATAAATCTTTCATAAAATCGACCCTTCCTCTAAAAAAATTTAATTCTCTACTTGTTCTTTTATCATCTCTAAAACAGCATTTTTTTCAGCTTCATTTATATAATTATATTGATTATTGCTATTAGCAGTATCAAAACCACAAATTGCTTTATATTTACAATAATCACACGGTGTTTTTTTCTTTTTATAATATGGGTGTATGTCTATATTTCCAGACATTATTTCCTCTGAAATTTGTTTTATTATTTTATTCATATATTTTTGTAAATATTCAAATTGTTTTCGTGATACACCACTTGTCTTTGTTTGACTTAAGTCTCCATCTTTTCCAATATATGCTGGCACTATTGTTGAAGCTCCCTTTTCTAATTTATTGTCCATCATTTTTACAATATTTATATCTGCTAATATTAATCCCTGCATTTTGAATTTTTTTCTTATTTCATTTTCAATATCTTCTTCAGACATATTTTTAGATGATTTTATAATTGGATCAATTAAATTAAAATATAGTACACCAGCAGGAAGCACATCTTCTTCTTTGCAGGCAGCATCCAAATATGTTAATAATTGTAACTGTAATCCTGCATAAACAGAATTTAGCTCTATATTTTTTACAGATGATTTATAATCTATAATTCTTATGTATTTATCTTCCGCAGTTTTTGCAATATCTATTCTGTCTATCTTTCCTGTAATTTCAACTTTTTTACCATTTTCCAAATCTATAATTATTGGACTATATTCTTTTCCTTCTTTAAACTCTACTTCATTACCAAGTACTTCAAAATCACTATATTTTAAACTTTCTAATATATATTTCATAGATTTTTTTACAACTCTTTTTAATCTAGCTGCTAAAACCTTATACTTCGGAGCACTTGAAAAAATAAAATTCTTATTTAATCCTAATTTTTCATTTATAATTTCTTCAATAATATCATTTGTTTCTTCTTCAGTTAAAAATTTTATTTTAATGTTTCGTTCCCTTACAATATTAAAAAAAGTATCTATTGTATCATGCATAAAAGAACCGGTATCTAACGAATCAACTTTAAAGCTATCCTTTTCAGATATGTTTAATCCATATTTTAAATAATAAGAAAATGGACATGATTTATATTGTTCCAACCTTGATACACTCGTTTTTAATGTTTTTCCATATAATTTTTCTATATTTTCTTTATTTATTTGCTCTGGCATATTTGTATAACTAATTGCCTTTAAACTGTTAACTAATTTATATTTCCAATTTTCATTACTCATATAATAATTATATGCTGTAATCCATTTATCATCTAAATCTTTATCTTCATCTTTATAATCTCTTAATTGATTTAAAAGTTCCTCAAATGTGTTATTTTCAATTAAAATTTCAGACTCTTTTTTTATTATATCGCTATCTTCTTTAATTGTAGGGAATAACTTTTTAATTTTAGATACTAGCATTGACGCTCTTAAGGTTTTTCCATCAGCTCCTGATGACGAATATGATAAATATATACTTTCACTTGCAGCAGTAAATGCTTTGTATATATTAAAATTATCTTCATATAATCTTTCAATCGTTCCTTTGGCAAGTTCAATTCCATTTTCTTTCAAGATAGCTCTATCATTATCATTAAAATATCCTTCATTTTTATTAACACTTGGAAACATTCCATCATTTAAACCAATTATAAAAACGGTTTTAATTTTATGACTTCTTGATCTATCTATATCCCCTAATATTACTTGATCCTGTGTTCCTGGTATTTTGCCTAAATTACTATTTCCAAGACCTGTTTTTAAAATCTGCATATATCTTTCAAAAGTAATTTTTTCATCACCAAATACCAATACAATTTCATCTAATACTTGCATTATTATTTTCCAGCTTGTTTCATATTCTGTTGCAATTTCCACCTTATTTAAATTTAAAAGTTCTTCTCTTTTTTCTTCTAACTTTCTATCAATTTCATTCTCGATTAAAAACTCATACAATCTTTTTGTTATTTCTTTTGCAGAATTCGTTCCTAATAAATTTTCTTTAAACTTAATTAATGGATTTACAATTATTTTTCTTATTTCTCTAAATCTTTCTATTTGTGCTCTATTTATATCATCTTCATCATGAAAATTCCACTCACCTTTATACCATTTACTATATTTTATTCCCCATTTTAAACAATAATTTTCTAATGCATATATTTCTTCTGGTTCAATATCTAAAAATCCAGTCTTTATATAATTAAAAACTGATTCATATGACCAATTTTTTGCAAATATTTCTAGAATAGATAACAAATATTTTACTATTATATTTTGACTTAAATCTTTCTTTTCATCTATAAAAACTGGAATTTGATATTTGTTAAATATAACCTTACATAAATTTGAATATGTATCCAAATTTTTAGTAATTATAGAAATGTCACGATATCTATATCCTTCATTTTTGACTAATTTAACAATTTTTATTGCAATATTTTCTATTTCAGAATATTGGTTATTTGCTAAAAACAAATGTATATTTTTTAAATTTTCATTTTCATATTTTTTATATGGTATAGAATACAAATTTTTCTCAATATGTTTTAATTCATCATTTTTAAATCTCCATACATTTTCCATAAATACAGGTTTGTCCATTTTTACATTTGCTTCTTTAGCAACATCTTTTATTTTTTGAACAGTTTGTTTATTAGCATAAAAAATATCTGTATCAGGAGAATTACTTTCTTCTAGGGAATCTGTACAAACATTAATTGTTACTTGGCTTGCCATATTTAATAAAATTTTAATTATATCATACTCTTGCTTTGTAAATCCAACAAACTCATCTATGTAAATAAGTGTGTTTTCAAAAATATTTGTTTCAAGCAATTGATTAGCAAGTATCGTTAATACATCATTTTCATCAATATATTTATTTTGTATAGTTTCTTCAAACTTGCTAAACACAATTTTCATATCATTCATTTTAGATTTTAAATATTTATCTTTTGAACTTTCAATCATTTCATCCAAATTTTCTAAACTGACACCATGTTTTTTAAACTCAGTTATTTGAGTTGATATTAGCTCTATATTTTCATCAGACTTGCCTAAAAAATTTAAATTAGATTTTTCATTTAATAAAATATTATAAATAAGCATAGCCTTTCCACATGGAGATAATGCTGTTTTAGTTGCTCCACCAACTTCATTCATTACTCTATATGCCATACGATTAAATGTTAAAACTTCAGCATTTAAGGCTGCTCCTGTACCAACAGCATTTATTAACTCACGCTCTGCAGTAAAAGAAAATTGCTCCGGAGTTATTATATAAATTTTTTTATCACCAGATATTTTTTCTTTTATTTCATTAAATACAAATGTACTTTTTCCTGTTCCAGATTTTCCATATACTAATCGTAATCCCATACTCAATTTCCTTTCAATTTTTTTATTTTTTTCCTATGTCAGTGGGTTGTTAATGAAGTGCAATGGGAGGTTGTCAATGGGGACGGTTCTTCTTGACAACTTTAGGCATACATTTGGAATGTAGCTTCAAAGTTGTCAAGAAGAACCGTCCCCATTGACAACCATTGACAACCTCCATTGACATCACACTGACACATCCCACATTCACACCCACACCAACACTTACTGACATTTTACAAATTTAATTTTCTCTTTTCCAATAAAATAAATATTGCTGTGCTATTCCAGCTAAGTTTCCAAACTTTTCAAATGCTATATCATTTATTAATTTTTTGCTTACTTTGTTTTCGTCTGGATTTTTTATGTATAAATCATTCATAACTCTTCTAACCCATACATCTATTGGAAAAATATCAAATCTTTTTAATGTTGAAAATAACAAAATACAATCTGCTACTTTTGGTCCAACTCCTGATAAATTTAACAGTTCTGCTCTTGCAGATGTTGTATCTAATAGATGTAATTTTGATAAGTCGATTTCATTGTTCAAAACCATATGTGTTGTTTCAAATAATCTGATATCCCTAAAGCCTAACCCTAGTTTTCTAAAATCTTCTACAGTTACATCTTTTAATTGATTTGGTGTTGGAAATAAATAATATTCTTCATTGTTCCAATTAATTTTTGTTCCATATTTTTTAGATAATCTTTCAATAATCCCTTTTATTCTTGGTATATTATTATTAGCAGATATAATAAATGATATAATTGTTTCCCACAAATCTTGATTTAAAATTCTAATTCCACTTCCATATTTAATACTTTCTTTCATATAAATATCAATTTTAGCCAATGATTTTTTTATACTTGAATAATCTCTATTTAAATCAAAATAATCTGTTACAATATCTTTTATATTTTCATTCAAAATTCCTTTGAAAATAATATTTTCTCCATTTATTTTAACATTTAATACACCGTTTTTTATTACTCCTGTATAGGAATCATCATCATTTTTATTCCATCTAAAACATTGTCCACATTCAAAAATATCTTTTAATTCAAAATCATTGTTCTTTTTTATTATTATTTTTTGCTCTTCCATTATTTGCACTCCATTTATACATCTTTTATTTTTAATATTTTTCAAGGACCGTCCCCTTTTTATTTAGGGTCTGTTCCCCAAATTTTGTAGATACTTTGACACATTTTTGTTCTCCAAAATCCAAAATTTAATAGATCTGTTAGTTCATGATTATTAATATATTCTTCAAATCCGTATGGACTTGTTGCTAATCTTAATAGATACATGTATGGTGTAAATTTTAAATCATACTCATTTAGTTTTACATATTTCATAACAGTTTTCATATAGTCATTATAATTTTTTATGTTAAAACTTCCATCTTTGCATTGCTCATCTATGTGTGTATATGATCTTATTATTTCCCATCCAACAGGCATATATTTTGCTCTTTCAAAATCTAATACAGCTTTTATTTTTTCGTTTTCATAAATAAATTGCATTATACTAAAATCACCATTACAATTTTTAAAAGTCATATATTGCATTCCATTAAAGTCTATCTGTTCTATTTTATCTAAAAGTTCTAATTTATACTTTATATCTTTTTCTATCTTTCTATCGATTTCAGAATTACCTAATTTTTTTATTAATTTATTATACTTTGCACGTGCTGGTTCAATTTGTTTCTTCATATGCCATTTTTCAATATCAGATTGTTCTAATTTTTCATAATTTTCAAGTGCTTTTAAAACCCTCCCATGTAAGTTAGCACATTCAATTACTTGTTCATATGAACCTGTATTTGGATTTTTTGTATATCCTGTTATATATTTCATTAAAATAACAATTCTATTTTTATATTTAAAATAATACTTATTATCAACTGTTTTCACATATTCTGGAACACTTATATTTTTTGATTTTAAAAAATCCACTATTTGTGCTTCTTTTAATATTTTTTCTTCTTTACATCTTGATTCAAATTCTTTAAATACATATTTTTCGTTTTCATCATCAGTTATATAAAAAATATTTGCACTACCTCTATCTTCATGTTCAATATCTTTTGTAATAATATTATAATTACTTTTTACTTGAGCAACAATTTCATCATCTGAAAATACAGTTTTTTCAATCATGTTATTGCCTCCGTTCTGCATTTTTTTATATTCTATCAAAAAAAAATGTATTAGTAAATCAATTTGCACATTTACTAAAATTAAATTTTTATATAATAAAACACCGTTGCACTTAAACGGTGTTTTTACTATTTTATTTTTTGCATTCTTCTTTTAAATTTTCTAAATCTTCTTTATTAAAATCATATTTCTTCTTACAAAAACTACATTTTATTTCAGCTTTTCCATCTGTATTTATTATATTTTCTAGCTCCTGTTTTCCTAATGAAATTAATCCTTTTTCAATTCGATTTCTACTACAATCACATTTATATTTTGGTGTTTTTTGCTCCTCTAATAATTTTACATTTTTATCACCTGTTACGATTCTAGCAATTTCGATCAAATCTTTTTGTTCATCTAATAATGCACTTATAGGTTTTATATTTTTTAAGTTTTCTTCTAATTTTGATATGTCTTCATCTGTTGCATCTGGCATTGGTGTAATCATGTATCCTCCTGCACTTTTTACACCATCCTTATTTACAAGAACTCCTAATGCTATTGCAGATGGAGTTTGTTCGGATTTTGCGAAATATTCAGCAAAATCTTCAGCAATTTCTCCTGAAACTAATGGTGTTAATCCTACATATGGCTCTTTTAAGCCAATATCTTTTATAATATATAACATTCCATATTTTCCAACAGCTGTACCTACATCTAATTTGCCATTATCCTTTAACGGTAAATCTACATTTGGATTTTGTACATATCCTTTTATTTCCATATTACTATTTACAACTGCATTTAGTGCACCAAGTGGTCCATCGGCTTTTATTTGAAGAGTTATTGTATCATTATCATCTTTTAGTCCACTTCCCATTATACATCCCATTGTTAATAATCTACCTAATGCTGCAGTTGCAACTGGACTTAAATCGTGTATTTTTCTTGCCTCTTCAACAAGTTCTGTTGTATCTATACATTTTACATTTACTTTTCCGTTGTATGCTAATCCTCTAACCATTTTGTCTGACATTTTTTTGCTCTCCTTATTATTTTTTGCATATTTTATCACATTTTATTAGATAATTCAATTGTAATTTAACTACATCTCTTATAAAATAGAAAAGAATTGTGCGCATATTTAAAACTAATACATACAGTAGCTGGTGCTTACTCAGTATATGCAAATTTACTAGATTTGCAAGAAAAATGTAGTAAAAAGTCACGCTGGATGATTGTAGTGATAATTTTGGTGTTATTCTTCAATGATCAAAATTTTCTAAAGTTTGCATATCCATTCATTGACACTATGTATAAATTATCTACTTTTGCCATCATATCTGTTATTTTTATTTTTATTTCTTATTATAACTTTTTCTTTTATCTTTTGTATTGTACTATTAATTTCTTTTTTTCCAATTACTGCTTTAGATAAATCTTGTAATATTTTTTTACGACTAACTTTTTCATCACTATTGTTTCCAACATTTTTCATAGCATTTAGATGTTTTCCATTAACTATACTTTTAACAGTTGGTTTTATATAAACATCATCTGTAACATCTATATCTGTATATAAAAAGGATTTTTCAATTTCTTTATTTTTTTCATATAATCCTTTTCCATTATATTTACCTATATATCCATTACAAATTTCTTCACTTTCTTTTATTGCCTCTAGAGATGGTACGTATGGCACTTTTTTCATTTCATTACGATCCATTTCTGAGTATATAGTATGTTTATTTATATAATAATAATCTTTTTCAGTTTTAGACATATGTATGTGACTATCAATTGTGAATACTTCATATTCGTTAACTTTTTGTTTAGTATTTATATCGGTATACTCATTCGTTCCCTGAATAAATAACATTTGAGTTCCATCACTGTTTTTAGCAGTTGCAATTTTAGCAGGTAATTTTTGAACAGGTATATTATTTGCTCTACATATTTCAAAATTTCCATTTTGGTTTTGTTTTACTCCACCTAAATACCCATAATTAGCTTGTGCTTCTTTTATATTTTTCTTTGATAATAACTGATTTATAATTGCCTTTGATAAATCGCTGATTCTTTTTGATTTATTACTATCTTTTTTATCGTCTCTTTTACAACTATCAATAGTTTTCATAATATTATTATGGGAATATAATAGCTTAGGATTAATTGCTTGACCAAATTCATCCAAATCAGCATATATATATTGAAACAACGGATTATTTTCATTCTTAGTTCTTTTTAATAAAGCAATTAAAAATTTACTTCCATCTTTTCTTTTTCCCACAGCTAATCTTTTTTGTATTTGTTTATTTTTTTCTGTTGACATATGAACTTTTTTTAAAAATTCTTCATTCAATCCTACTAAAGTTTCACTATAATTTTGAATTGGTTCACCACTCCATGGACTATGTGTTTTTATAAACGAATCTACATCTCCAAAAAAATTGTTTCCACAACTTGCTTTGTGATATCGAGAAGAATCCCAAGTTAAATCCAATGGAATATTATGACCATTTAACTTTAAAATATTCCATGCATGTCCGCCAATTGGCTCACCCGTATTATAATTTAATGCATATCCCTCTACATAATCACAAGAAATATCTTGCCTATCCATCATTTCTTTATAAATCATTGCATATCCAGCACAAACATTTTGCCCTGATATTAAACCTCTTAAAGTTCTATCATTATTATCAGTATACTCTTCGCCTAAAGTATAAATCATTCTATCTTTTAGTGTGTTATATATATATACAGCTTTTTGAATATCAGACCATCCAGGTTTTATGTTTTCTTCAATTTCTGTCATTTTACTAATAATTTGTGATAGCTCCTGTTTAGTGTATATAACAGAATCATATCGATAGTTTGTATTTCCTCCATTATAAATTACTTTGCTTTCATCATAACCAGAAGCCACTCTAATTTTCGTGTCCTTTGGCAATAGATTTACCATATTGCTTATTGTTCCTTTTGTATTTTTTAACTCGATTATGATTTCTTGATCAGGATATAGTTTATTTAAATTTTCCACTTCTTTTAAAACTTTGGAATCTATACATCTATATTGGCGTCTTATCATCATTATGCCTCCTTGTATTATTGATTAAGCAAATCATATTTTTTTACTTTTACATTATGATTTTCTAGTTTTTTTACAACATCCAAATTATGCTCATATATAGGCACTGTAAAAACAACTTCTTTTAAATTAGGCATAGCTATTAATATTCCCCAATCCATTAAACTTGTTGAAATAAATTCAATTTTTTTAACCGGTAGTTCCTCAATTTTATATTCTGAAATTATATTGCATGCATTAAAAATAATTCTTTTTAATTTTTTGAGCATTAATACATATTCAAAAACTTCTTCATCAACCTCAACACTATCTAATACCAGCTCTTCTAAATTATTAAGATATTTTAATACTTCAAAATCCGTATCATTTTCTATTTCTCCCCAAATATCTTCTGTATTTATAACAAGTGTTTTTATTTTTGATAATTCTTCTTTTGAAAATTCATTGGTATCTTTATTTAGCATAAACATCAGTGTTTCTGCCAAATTTTTACTTTGTACTGTAATCATATTTTTTTCTCCCTCTTTTGTAATTCTACTTTCTTTTGAAAAAAATTTTTATTTTATTCCATATTTTTTTGAACATATTTTCTTTATATTCAATTAATTGTTTATTCTCATTTTCTGAAATTCTTTCCGTGTTTTTGTTTTTAAACATATTGTCTGGATTATACATTTTACGTAATTTTTCTTCTTTAATTTTATCATTTTCAGCATATTCTTTTAACAAATCTATTTTTTCTTGTTCATTTTCACACCAATAATTTAAATTTAATATTGCCAAAATTACAAGAGTTTCTCTTTGCAAATTTTGATTTAAAAATGATTCTTCTATATTTATTACTGGATTATAGTTTTCTTTTTTTTCATCTTTAAATATTTGTAGTACTGAATTTGGTATTTTATTTTTATATTTTTCTTCCATTAAATTAATTATAGCAAGTACCTCTGAATATGCAATTTTTATATCTTTTGTGACCATAACTATCCTCCATATTTAAGATAATAATATTATATATTAATGATTTTTTCTTTTTTAATACAAGTACAATTTATACTTTTGTCTAGCATATGTCACACTAACTACTTATTAACCCAATCTTGTATTAAATAAGATTCTATTTTTAAATTGCCTTTTCCAACTGCCATTTCTATTCCCACTTTATTTTTTCCATGATAATCACTTCCACCACTTCTGTAGAAGTGATTTTTTTGAGTATACTTTAATAAGTAATCAATATCATCTTGTGAAAATTCGCTATGCATACACTCAATTCCATCAACATCATATTCTGCAACTATATCATCTAACAATTTTTTCTTGTTTTCTGCCCATTTGTATATAAAAATATGTGGAAGAAATACTAATCCTCCTGCATCTTTTACCAATTTAATAGCTTCATCTAATTGTAAATAATCCTCACTTTTGTCTATGTATAATGGATAATTTACATCTCCGCAATATTTTTTAGAAAATATATTAAATTCACTCCAAAAATCATCTGGTACTTTTAATTTGTTTTCTTCATGAGACTTTATATCATTATAAATTTTAATACTAGCCCAATCTGTTTTTGGATTAAATTCTATGTCTTCTTTTTTAGACATAACTAATCCCATATTTTTGCATCGTTCCTGTAATATGCCAAAATATTTTTGTTGCAATATTTCCTTTGATTTTGTTTTGTGAAAATCCTCCATAAAATTATTAATTACTTTTGGATCAACTTTATAACCTAAAATTTCAATTAATCTTTTTTTATAAGCACATTTAATTTCAACACCATTTATAATTTGTCCTGAAAAATATTTTTTTACATCCAATTTTGCAAGTTCTTTATATCCCTCACATGTATCATGATCTGTAATTGATATATATTCCAATTTCAAACTTTCTGCCTTTTTTAAAACTTCAATTAAACTATCAGCACCATCTGAATAAGTTGTATGCATATGCATATCTATCATATTATTCACCTCTTCCTTCAATTTTACTCTTTTCAATATCTTTAATAAACTCTTTTTCAATTGCATCTATTTTATCTAATAAAACATCACTATTAGGGAAGTCACCATCACGAGATATCTTACTTTTTATTTTCTTTCTCAATATTGCAATTCTATCCAAATATGCTTCTGAATTAGACATTAATTCCATTTTATTTTTTTCACGTTCACATCTAACAGCCTCTGCGGTACTTCTATATTTTGTATCCCCACTTTTATAAACAAGCTCTGGTTTACTTTTTACATATCCTCTTTTAAATACTCTCATTTTATTAGCAATTTTTCTTTTTTCAACTTCTTCAATATTTTCAAGCATTTTTTCATATGAATAATCATGATTTTTTGCAGTTACAGCTCTGGCTGGTAAATCTTGCTCAACTAATTCAAATTCTCTCTCATACGCAGATAATAAACTTTCATATCTATGTACTGCTAAGATATTTATTTCAATATCATAATTTCCCTCAACATTAACTTCTGCTCTATTACCATTTAAATCGCGTTTTCCAATTTTAGCTCTTCCACCATTCTTTTGAAAATCCATAATTTCAATATATCCAGGAGATGCAAAAGTTCCCTCTTGAAATAAATGTACTTTATGAAAGACTGCTTTTTGTCTTAAATATCCATCTAACGCAGGTCTTACAAATTCTTGCAATAATCTATATGAATCATTTGGAAATTTTTCTATAATTGTATCATAATATTTATGAAACATTGCAACTTGATCTGGGTCAATAGCCACATGATTTGAACATTCATTTTGATTATAAAATTCTGTTTCAGCAAACATTCTTAATCCTGTTTTTCCAGCTCCTGGTTGTGCAAAAATATATATTGATTTTGGATTAGGTGTATGTACTGCTTCTAAAAAAGTTACAAGCTCTAATTTATCTAAACATTCTTCAAACTCATCTTTTGTTAATCTCACATCATCTTCTGATAAAACTTTCCCATTATTTTTTAATTGATTTTCCAAAAAAATTCCTCCTATTTATTCTTATTATTTTTCACTTCTTTACCATATACATCAATAACTCTGTTAATTATAGCTTCATTATTTTGATATATTGCTCTTTTTTCATCTTCAAGTACTTTTATTTTTTTTGCAAATTCAGAATATTTCTTCTCTGTATTTTTTTTTACCTCTTTAGCGATTTTTAAATTAATTATTTCTAATGCTAGGTCAATTTTATCCAACAGCCTATCACTCCTTTAGTTTATTATAATTATAGTAATAATTATAATAAATTTATATGTACATTGTCAATTATTTTGTAGCAAATGGAAACCAATTTACGCTTAAAAATAAACCGTTCTAAATAGATTATACTATAAAAAATTTTGAAAGCTTGCGTGATTAAATTTTTATAATATAATATCTTTTTCATTGCATTGAAACCCATATAAATTGTAACCAATATTTTAAAGTAATTCAAAAAAACTTACGCATAAGTATTGACAAAAGTTGCCATACTATGTAAAATAACTATATTATGTATATAATTGCAATGAAAATGACGAGCAATCAAAAGAACTAAAAGAGATTAAAGGTGTTACGCTGAAAGCCTTTATTAGAAAACCTGATTGAAAAACACATTGGAGCAATATTTTAATTAAGGAAAAACTACAAAATAGTTTTTTAAAGCCGGGTGGCACCACGAAGAAATTATTCGTCCCTGCATTATGCAGTGGGCGTTTTTTGTTTTTATTAACACTGCAAACTATTTGATATTGTGCCTTTAATCAATATTAAATATAATATAAATTTATGGAATACATTATATTCCAAAATGAAAGGAGATTATACTATGAACGAGTACAGAACTCATAACTGTGGCGAACTTCGTATATCTGATGTTGGAAAAGAAGTTAAAGTTGCAGGATTTGTTGAAACAATACGTGATTTAGGAGGATTAGTTTTTTTAGACATTCGTGATATGTATGGTATTACACAAGTTGTAACATCTGGAGAAACTGAAATGGTAGATTTCGCATCACATATTCCAATTGAATCAACAGTAACAATTTCAGGAACAGTAAGAAAAAGAGATGAAGAAACTTACAACCCAAAAATTCCAACAGGTGAAGTTGAAGTTGTTATAAAAGATATAAAAATTTTAGGAAAAAGAACAAAAAATTTACCTTTTGAAGTAAATGTAAATCAAGATGTTAGAGAAGATTTACGTCTTCAATATAGATTTTTAGATTTAAGAGGAAAAAAATTACAAGATAACTTAAAATTAAGAGCTCAAGTTTTACAATACCTACGCTCTCAAATGATTGAACAAGGATTTTTGGAGGTTCAAACACCAATATTAACAAGCTCATCTCCAGAAGGTGCAAGAGATTATTTAGTACCAAGTAGAGTTCATCCAGGAAAATTTTATGCATTACCACAAGCACCTCAACAATTTAAACAATTATTAATGGTATCTGGTATTGATAAATATTTCCAAATAGCTCCATGTTTTAGAGATGAAGATGCAAGAGCTGATCGTGCTCCTGGTGAATTTTATCAATTAGATATGGAAATGGCCTATGCTACACAAGAAGATGTATTTAGTGTAATGGAACCTGTTGTTTACAACACATTTACAAAATTTTCAGATAAAAAAGTAGCAGAATACCCATTTCCTAGAATTCCTTACAAAGAAGCAATGGTTAAATATGGATGTGATAAACCAGATTTAAGAAATCCATTAATTATAATTGATGTTACAGATTTCTTCCAAAGATGTACATTTAAACCATTCCATGACAGAACAGTTCGTGCTATAAAAATAAAAGGACATCAATCAAAAGGATTCCATGAAAAAATGCTTAGCTATGCTCAAAGTATTGGTATGGGTGGACTTGGATACTTAGAAGTTCAAGAAGATATGTCATACAAAGGACCTATTGATAAATTTATTCCAGACGATATGAAATCTGAATTAAAAGATTTAGCTGGATTAGAAGTTGAAGATACAATATTCTTTATAGCTGATAATGAAACAAATGCAAATAACTTTGCTTGTCAAATTAGAAATGAATTAGGAAAAAGATTAGATTTAATAGATGATAGTTTATTCCAATTCTGTTGGATAGTAGACTTCCCTATGTATGAATTAGATGATAATGGAGATTTAGCATTTTGTCATAACCCATTCTCAATGCCAAAAGGTGGATTAGAAGCTTTAAATACAATGAATCCATTAGATATAACTGCTGACCAATATGATATAGTATGTAATGGTATAGAATTATCTTCAGGTGCAGTTCGTAACCACGATCCAGAAATAATGGAAAAAGCTTTTGAAATTGTTGGATATGGAAAAGATGTTATTGAAGAAAAATTCTCAGCATTATACAATGCATTCCAATTTGGTGCTCCACCTCATGCTGGAATAGCACCTGGTGTTGACAGAATGATAATGCTTTTAACAGAATCAGAAACAATTCGTGATGTTATTGCATTCCCTATGAATAGCAAAGCTCAAGATTTATTAATGGGTGCTCCTGGAAATGTAACTAGAGCTCAATTAGAAGATGTTCATATAAAATTAGATTTACCTAGAGAATAATAAAAAAATCCATTCTATATTAAACTTAAATTTTAATATAGGATGGAATTTTTTTTACTTTTTATGAAATTTTTTTATAATATTATAATTTTTTCGATTAATCTCTTGATTTTTATTTTACATAATGTTATAATTATAATTCATTCGTTACAATTTATTTGACCTCAAGGAGGGTTTATATGAAAAATTACAATTATAAGTATGAGTTATATGACCCATACGAGTATCCAAACTTCTCGGGCTATGTAATCACACAAGATCAACTTCTTCGTGTGAAAGAAAATCGGGTTGAAGAGCAATGGGATCTTGACCCTATTGATGGAAGCATTAATGCTTTAATACGCTCTGCAAGAAGTGAATCAGATATACCTCGCAACGCCCAAATTTTTGTTGATGTTGCAGATGAAATCAACCTTGACTATGTTTCAGATTATGGAAGCATTGTTGAGCAATATTCTGATGATGCTGATGAGGAAGATGATGGTTGGTTCGATATAGCTGAACATTTTGCTGAACTATAATCTTCAAAATTACCTAAAGCACACTTGAACTTCAAGTGTGCTTTTTGCATTATCTATGTGTTTGCAGACTCTTCTCCCAATTTTAGTTTTCTCTCAAAATTTTCAAATCCATTTTTATAATATAAATTCATCGCATCTCTATTCTGTTCTAATACATTTATATATAAATTTTTAATTTTTTTATCTTCTACCCATTTTTTAGCATGTGCTATTAAATTACTTGCTATACCTCTTCTTCTGTATTCACCTTTTACATATAATCCATCAATTAATGCCTCCTGATGCAACATTGGGCCATTACAATCATAGTCAAGTCTGCAATAAATATATCCTACTATTTCTTTATCAATCTTTGCACAGAAAATTACATTGTTATCATTATTATATATTTTCTTAAAGAAATCTTTAACAACATAATCTGATTTAATATTATTATTATATTTACGCTCACTTTGAATTAAATTTGTAAGTAGTTCATCACAAATTTTTGCATCTTCAGTACAATTTACTTTTTCGATGTTAAGCATGTAAATTCTCCTTTCATTTTTTGTATTTTGAATCTTCCCTATTTTCCTTTCAATAATTAACTCAATTTTTCTTTCTTCATTTCAAGAACGACCTTTATTTTTTCAGGACCGTCCCTTTTTTTTTCTTACTCCCATGCTTGATTTGGCAGGACCGTCCCCGTTTTTGAATGCTCTTGAAAAAATTATAGCATATGGTCTTGATTTAAGCTATGTTTTTGAATATAATTTTTTTGAAGAAGGTTTGTACTTATGATAAAGAAATTTATTGATGATAATAAAGATAATATTTTGAATAATATTTGTGAATTGATAAAAATTCCTAGTATTTCAGATGAAAGTTCTGCTGAAAATGGTATGCCTTTTGGTAGAAATTGTTCTGATGCTTTGAATTATATATTAAATTTAGCTGATAGCCTTGGTTTTAAAACAAAAAATGTTGATGGTTATTGTGGATATATTGAGTTTGGTGAAGGTAAAGAATTGCTTGGTATAATTGGCCATTTGGATGTTGTTCCTGCTGGAGATGGCTGGACAAAATGTGATCCTTTTGAACCAGTTATTGAGGATAACAAATTATATGGTAGAGGTGCTATTGATGATAAAGGACCTGTTATTGCTTCATTGTATGCCATGAAATATGTAATGGATACAATGAATGTAAATAAAAGAGTTCGTTTAATTTTAGGATTAAATGAAGAAGTTTCTTGGAAATGTATTGAATATTACAAACAACATGAAGAGCTTCCAACTCTTGGATTTAGTCCTGATGCTGATTTTCCTTGTATATATGCAGAAAAAGGATTTTTAAATGCTTTTATTGAATCAAGTTATATTCCGAATGGCAATATAAAAATTATAGATTTAAAATGTGATAATGCTATAAATATAGTTCCAAAATATGCTGAAGCAATACTTGAATTTAATAATTTAAGTTTAAATGACATTCAAACTGAATTACAAAATTCAATTACAGAATATAATTTTCATATCGATGTATCTCAAATAGCAGATAATCAAATTAAACTATCTGCACACGGTGTTGCTGCACATGCTGCTTATCCAGATTTGGGAGTTAATGCATTATCTCGCCTTTTAGTAATTTTAAATGATTTATTTGAAAATCATAATGAACCTTTACAAATTTTTCAATTATTTAAAACAAGAATTAATACTGATTTAAATGGTAATTTATTAAATATAGGATGTACTGATGAATCTGGTGATTTGACATTAAATGTTGGGAATGTAAGTTTTAAAAATAATTCAATTACAATAGGATTAAATATTAGAATTCCAGTTACAATTTATATTGCATTAATAAAACAAAAAATTTCTGACTCAATCTTAGATTTTCCAGATATTTCAATAAAATTTGATGATGAAAAATCTGCACTATTTGTTCCAAAAACAGATCATTTAGTTACAACTTTATGTGATGTATTTAATGAAGTAACTGGATCTAAAGAAGAGCCAATTACATGTCCTGGTGCAACATATGCTAGAGCATTTAAAAATGTTGTTTCTTTTGGTTGCAATATGCCAGGTAAATTAGATATGTGCCATCAAGCTGATGAATTTTTAGATATAAATGATTTATTAAAAAGCATAGAAATTTTTATAAAAGCCATTAGAAAATTAACAGAATAATATAGTATTTTATTGCCAAATATACAAGAAGTTATTTAAATACTATTAAGCTTAATACAATAGAAAAGAGATTCGAATTTTAATACAATTCAAATCTCTTTTTTATTTTTGTATTTTGTAAAATCAAATTAAATTATTTATACAAATATTTTTGTGGATTTACTTGTTTATCATTTAATCTAATTTCAAAATGTAAGTGGTTTCCTGTTGAATTTCCTGTTGACCCTACAGCGGCAATTGTATCTCCTGCCTTAACTGTCTGTCCTACTTTTACATATAATTTACTACAATGTCCATAATATGTTTCAACGCCATTACCATGTGAAATTTTAACTAAGTTTCCATAGCCTCCACTATTATATTGAGCATATGTTACCACACCATCAGCAGCTGCTACTATTGGAGTACCATTACTTGCTGCAATATCTAGCCCCTTATGTGTATGATTTCTTATGCTTTCATTTGCACCATATCTTGAAGAAATTCTACCTGATACAGGAGCTACTGTAAAGTTTACACCATTTACATTACTTCCTGTAGAAGCAACTTGCACATTGCTTGATGTTGATGTTTTAGCTTCTTTTTCTGCTTTTTCAGCTTCTTTTTTTGCCTCAATTTCAGCATCTAAATTTTTTACTAATTTGGTAGTTGTCGCATATTTCATATTTTTATATTCTAACACATTATCAGTATATACTTCTCTTACTGCAAATTCAGAGTTTTCTTTATACTTTTCTGCTAGCTCTTTCATTTTTTCTTTTGCATCATCCAAAGTATCAACATAGGCTTTATCTTCACCATTTAATGTAATTGCATACATTCTATATGTTGTTTCAGCTTTTAGTTTTAAAATACTAATTATTGATTCTTCATCTGTTTTTTTGTTTTTGTTTACTATAGCTATTGAATATTTCGGAATTTCATTCAATACTACTAGCTCTATATTTTTATTGTCTTGATTTAGTACTTTGTTACTTATCATACAAGTGAAATCATTTTTGTCTGTTACATATCCTACTTTTGTTCCATCAACTGTAACTTTGTAGGCAATTTTAAAATTACATTTTATTAAAATTATTGCTAATATTATCATTATAGCGATAGATATTATTGCAGTTAATTTTCTTTTATCGTTTGTATAGTTTTTTAATCTATTGCTTAAAATAAGTTTTCACACTCCCTTTTTTTCAATGCGACTGTTTAATATTATACCATATATTTTTAACAATTTCAAATCAAACTATACCTTTTTAGTAAAAAAACATCAAATTATTAAGAAAAAACCAGATAAATTTACATTTTTTTACATTTTTTGCTCTTTTTTTCTTCATTTTTCTCGTTTTTTCTCCATTTCTCTTACTAGTTATTAAAGTAATCAATTATTCCAGTATATATTCCCCATGCTAGTTTATTTTGATACTCATCATTTAATAAGTTCTTTTCTTCTTCTGGATTTGATAAAAATCCACATTCTACTATTGATATAGGAATTTCTACTTTTTTCATTATATATACAGTATCTAACTTCATTGCCACTCTATTATTTTCTTTTTGAATTGATTCATTTAAACTTGATTGAATACATTTTGCAAGTTTTGTACTGTTTTCATCACCAGATTTATAAAAAGTTTGCCAGCCAGAATACTGTTGTTGTGGGATTTTATTTAAATGAATAGAAACAAATAAATCAGCTGAACTTTCATTTCCTATTTTTACTCTATTTTTCAAGTCTGATATCTTTTTTTCTTTTAATGTTTTACTATCAATATCATATATAGCATTTTCATCTGATCTTGTTAATATTACTGTTGCTCCACTTTGTTCCAATAATGTTTGTAATTTTAATGCTATATTTAAATTTGTTTTTGCTTCACTTATTCCATTACTACTTTCTGCACCTTCATCTGGAACACCGTGTCCAGCATCTATTACAATTACCTTATTTGTTACAGGTAAAGTTACTGTTTGAACAATTTTCTTATCTGTTTTCGCAGTTTGTATAACACACACCATCAAGCATATAGTTATTAATGACATTAATTTAATTATTCTTTTTTTACTTAAAATTATCATATCTACACCCCATAAATATTTATGCACTGATTATACTATTTATTACAACATTTCATTGCATATTTATGTAAATTGTGTTATAATTTATATACAATTATTTTGCATTTCTGTATTTTTTATATGGGAATTTCAAAAAATTGAATACTGTATACAATATAAAAGGAGTAAGAAAAAATATGTTATTAAAACAGATTTTAAACAGTGCAATGGAATTACATGTCCCTGTAAAGCTTTCAACTTTCGATTGTTTGAACAATCATAATTCAACAATCGAAATTGATGCTGAAGACTGCCGGGCGATTCTTCCACTTTGTGGACAAGAATTAAAAAATCAGTTTTTTTATGCCTATGTGTTAGGAAAAACATCTGACAATGTTTTTCTCTTATCATTGGGCGGTCAAAACTTTCAAACACAACAAGCAAAAATGCCATTCGTACCAAAATCAGAAAGATTCATAAATAATAACAAAGCTGCTGAAAATTTAATTGTCGGCAATATTTATGAAGCTACTGTAGAAACGACTTGTTTCTGGGGCGCCTTCTGTAAAATTGGTGATTCGGCATCTGTCCTTGTCCATGTAACCAACTGGTCAAGCTGTAGATTTTACAACTTATCACAAGTAGTAAAACCAGGCATGAAAACATTAGTGAAAATCCTTTCAATACGAAGAGAAGGAGAAAATATCCTAGTGGATGCCTCACGAAAAGACGCATATTCACCAATCGATTATCATGTTGGTGATAAGGTTTTCGTTACAGTAAGTGAATCCACAAAGAATTTCGACGGAGTATTCTGTGAAATTTGTCCATCTCTCAATGGAATTCTTGATATTCCATTCAATACGATTTCCTCTTACAAAGAAGGAATGAAAGTACAAGCTAAGGTGAAAGCTATAACAAAAAAAGGCTTAAAACTCAGTTTGCTGTAAAATCGTACTACTACAGTATTCAAAAGCGCACAACAAATTATTAATTGTTGTGCGCTTTTTTTTAATTATACTCTCTTCCTGTTTTTTCAAAATTCGTTTTTACATCTGTTATACAATATTTTTTAGGACTTATAATTGAATTAAACCATTTTTGAAATTCCATTATAAATATTGGCATTATTGAAATTATTGCAGTATACATCCATTGCTCTTTGGTTAAGTTCTGTACCTCAAATATTGCACTGCAACTTGGAATTATTACTACTGATATTTGTAATATTGCTCCTAATATAAACGCCCCTATTAAATATTTATTTGAAAATAAATCTATTTTAAATATAGAGCCTTCACTTCTTATATTAAATACATGTACTAGTTCTAGCATTCCAAGTGATACAAATGCCATTGTTCTTCCCACTTCTAAACTAAATTTACTATATCCTATATAGAAAGCAAGTAATGTTAATATTCCAAGCATTAAACCTTCTGTAATTATTTGAGTCCATAAACCATCTGCAAATAATGATTTTTTAGCATTTCGCGGTTTCTTTTTCATTATATTTTTTTCTGCAGAATCTAGTCCTAACGCAATTGCTGGGAATGAATCTGTTACCAAATTTATCCATAATAATTGAATTGCAAGTAATGGACTTTTTAAACCTAATAATAGACCAAATAAAATTGTTGCAATTTCACCTATATTAGTTGCTATTAGAAAATGAACTGCTTTTTTTATGTTATCAAAAATATTTCTTCCATATTTTATTGCTTCAACTATTGTTGAAAAATTGTCATCTGCTAATATCATATCAGATGCATTCTTAGCAACATCTGTACCATTTAGTCCCATTGAAATTCCTATATCTGCATTTTTTAGTGCAGGTGCATCATTTACTCCATCTCCAGTCATTGCAACAACTGCTCCTGTTGATCTAAATGCTTTTACTATTCGTACTTTATGCTCTGGTGTTACTCTTGCAAAAACTGAATATTTCATAATATTTTTTTCTAAATCTTTTTGTGAAATTTTATCTAGCTCTTTTCCTGTTATACAAATTTCATTTTTTCTCAGTATTCCCAAATCTTCTGCTATTGCTTTTGCAGTTGCTACATGATCACCTGTAATCATTGCAATTTTTATTCCCGCTTCTTTACAGCTTTTTATAGATTCTTTAACACCTTCTCTTGGTGGATCTATCATTCCTATAAATCCAACAAATATTAAATTATTTTCAATAAAATTATCATCTAAATTTTTAGGTAATATATCTAAATCAATATATGCTACAGCAATTATTCTTAACGCTCTATTAGCTAAATCTTCATTTCTTTTTTTCAAACTATTTCTTTTTGAAAAACTTAAGTCAGATATATTTCCATTATTATAAAACCTTGTACATCTATCTAACAATACATCTGGAGCACCTTTTGTTATTGCTCTATATTTTCCATTTATATTATGAATTGTAGTCATCAATTTTCGATTAGAATCAAATGGAATTTCATTTACCTTTGGGTATTTTGCATATAATTCATTTCGATTTTTATTTATATTAATTGCTTTTTCAACAATAGCAACTTCTGTTGGATCTCCAAGTACTTTTCCATTATTTTGTACTTGCACATCTGTACACATTGTTCCAAGCTCTAATATATAATCAATTGCCTTTCCATTTGAATCTTCATATGTAACAACATTCATTTCATTTTTTGTTAAAGTTCCTGTTTTATCAGTACATATTACACTACTGCTTCCAAGTGTTTCTACAGCTGGAAGTTTTCGTATAATACTATTGTGTTTTGCAAGTTTTGTTACACCAATTGACAAAACTATAGTTACAATTGCAGGTAGTCCTTCTGGTATAGCAGCTACTGCAAGACCTACGGATGTCATAAACATTTCTAATGCAGGAATCTTTTTTAATATTCCTATAATAAATATAATTGCACATATTATTAAACAACCAATTCCTAATGTTTTTCCAACTTGGCCCAACTTTTTTTGTATTGGAGTTTCTGGGGATTCATCACTAATAATCATTTTTGCAATTTTTCCAACTTTGGTTTCCATTCCAGTTTCTGTTACCATTGCTTCAGCATTTCCATTTGTTATTATTGTAGTTCCAAATGCCATATTTAGCATATCACCTATATTGCAATCTTGTTTTAATTTTACATTTTCATCTTTTAAAATAGGAACATTTTCGCCTGTTAAACTTGACTCTTCTATTTTTAAATTATATGACTTTATAATTCTACAATCTGCTGGTACATAATTTCCCGCTTCTAATAAAACTACATCACCTATAACCACTTCTTCACTTGGTATACTTAAAATACTGCCTTCTCTTTTTACTTTTACAACTGGTGTAGACATTTGTTTTAGTGCTTCAATAGATTTTTCAGCTTTAGACTCTTGAAGAGCCCCCATTAACGCATTTAATCCAACTATACTAATTATAATTATTGAATCTAAATAATCACCAGCTCCTTCAATTTTAGTAACAATAGCTGAAACTAGTGCTGAAATTATTAGTATTATTATCATTATGTCATTAAATTGTTTAATAAATTTTATAAAAAAACTTTCCTTTTTCTTTCCTTCAATTTTATTTTTTCCATATTTTTCCAGCCTTATCTTTGCCTCTTCATTCGTAATTCCATAATTAATATTTGACCTCAGCTTTCTAACAACCTCCGTCAAATCTAAAGTATGCCACATAGCTTATCCTCCTTTGTATATTATTTATTAATATATATGCTAGTGGTTTTGAATTATGTCAGTGTTAATACTTTTTTGTGTCAATGGGGACGGTTCTAATTGACACAAAAAGTCCCTCAACATTTTTCGCTCTTTCCATCAATAAGACAAAAAATAAAACTCAAGGACATATTCACTTGAGTTTTCATTCTTTATAATTGGCTTACAACTTTTTTAAATAAATCTTTTGTGTTTTTATAGCTTAATCTACTTATAGCATCATCAAAACCTAACCATTCTATTTGTGAAATTTCACTTTCTTGTCTTGATAAATTTCCTCCAATTTTTTGGGCTAAAAATAACACTACTTCCTTGCTTGCTCCTCTATCTGTTATATAATTCATTGTATATCTTTTTGTTTCATCTATTTTTACATCGATATTTGTTTCTTCTTTTACTTCTCTTTCTGCTGTTTGTAGCTCTGTTTCATTTTCTTCTACATGTCCTTTTGGAAATCCCCAGATTCCATTTGTTTGTTTTATTAATAATACTTTTTTATCTTCGATTATAATACATCCACAAGATTTTTCATGTTTCATTTTTACTCACTCCTTTGCCTGAATTATATCATTTTACTGTATTTATAACAACAAAAAAGTATATATTTATCGTATTTTATTGACAAATCGCATAAATGCATATATATTATGTATATCATACGCCAAGATGCAAACTTTGACTTAATTTTAGGAGGTTTTATATGAACTTTTTAAAAATTGATTCTTGTGTTTTGCAAGCTTTTATGTTAGCAAAAGAAATCTCTTGCCGTTTAAAATTGGATTTTATTCCACGGAAAATTTTTTTGCTTTCATTAATTGCAACTCCAGGATCTTCGCCCAATGTATACATTCATGACAATACTGACATTACTCAGGACGACATCTATGATTATATCATAAGCGATCTTAATGAAAACCCAATCACATATGGTAAGGTCAACTACTTATCTATTTCAAATGAGTATTTGACACTTGAGCAAACTATATTGGATTTGCTTGCGACTGCAAAAGAAATCGCTCATGACTCATATGAATGTGATACTATTTTTAATGATTGCGTTGTAGTTGCTTGGGCAAAACTGTTTGGTGAAGATTTCATTAATACTATGTCTTACTTTATTCCAGATTTTGATGGCTTTTCTGATACAGATAGTCAATCTGTTATTCCACAAAGCTTGAATTCATTTTTAACCGATATGAACTCCAAGTTTTCAAAGTCTGATAAAGTCTGCAAAATTTGCGGAAGAGATGATGAAACAAAAAAAATGGTTCAGATTCTCCTTAAGGCAAACAAACGCAATGTAATTCTGGTTGGAGAGCCAGGTGTTGGAAAAACTGCATTAGTTGAAAAACTTGCATGGCAGATTGTTACAGGAAATTGCGTTGATGACTTAAAAGACTGTATTATTGTATCTCTTGATGTAAACGCACTTATTGCAGGAACAAAATACAGAGGTATGGCCGAAGAACGTTTCACGATTCTTATTAACTTTTTGGAAAGCAATCCTAAGTGCATACTTTTTATTGATGAAGTACATTTGCTTTTAGGTGCTGGATCATGTGCAGATAGCAGTTTGGATTTAGCTAATGCTTTGAAGCCACTTCTTGCACGAGGCACAACTCGTGTAATTGGTGCAACAACCTCAGCAGAATACGAAAAGTATTTTTCTACTGATGGAGCATTGAAGCGTAGATTTGAAAAGCTATATGTCAAGGAACCATCCTCAAATGAAGTATTGCCGATGATACGCAACCAGGTTAAGTATTTACAAGATTATCATGGTGTGTCTATTTCTACACATATGTTAAACTACATTATGCTTAATGCTGCATGTTTCAACTTTGAAACGTGCAATCCCGATAGGACTCTGGATTTGGTTGACAAAGCAATGGTTTCTGCCAAGATTGATGGTAAGAAGAAAGTTCAAAAAAAGCATGTGCTTTCAAATTTTGCTATAAACACTAAGCAATTTGAATCGATGTCTGATGAGTTTAAAATGTCTACTGCTTACCATGAGGCTGGTCATTACATTCTTCACAAGTTTGCAGATGAACTCACAAATCAAAAGGTATTGGCAGTTTCAATTATGCCTGCTGATGATTATCTTGGAATTAATGTTTTCGAAATTGATAGTTCAATAACACCATCTCTAAATCGAAGATATTACATTCAGCTTATTGCAAGTAAGTTAGCTGGTAGAATTGCTGAAGAAATGTATTCTAATGAACTTTCTGCTGGTGCGTCAAGCGATCTTGAATCTGCGAACAATATTGCATACAGTGTTGTGACCAAATATGCACTTTCGGAAAAGTTCAGTCAAGTGCGAGCTATCACTGACACAAATTTGACAACAGAAGAAACCAAGGCTATTATTACTGAAAGCATTGATGCATTGCTCATTGAGGCTAGAAATTATGCGAGATCAGTTTTGAATGAACGTAAAGTATATCTTACCGCATTGGCTGATGCATTAACGAAACAGGGCATCCTTTCTGATTCGGAGATTGATAATCTTTTTAATCATATTGATGATTCTAGAAAGTAATTCATAGCCCAATCAAAAGAATAATGAATTTTATAACTGAAAAAAGCATTGGTTCTTCCAATGCTTTTTGTTTTGTGCTTTTTTATTTTTACTAAAAAAGATTTGCTGTTTTTATTATTGTCCATATAGAAGTAAATACAACATCTATAATTCCAATTACAAGACCTGCTGTTGCCATTCCACTTCCTTTTTCATTAGGAAATACTTTAATATGTTTTTTAGCAGCTACACTTAAACATATAGCAACAATTCCTAATGGCAAACCTGCTATTATTAAACCTACTAATGAACATACAAGTGATGCTACTGCTGCTGGGTTTGTTTTTGTTTCTCCAGTTACATCATCTCTTTTATTTTCATTTGTTTGATTATTGTTTACTGGATTATTATTTAATCCATTTTCAACTGTTTTTATTGGATCATTATTTTCTATTATTTCTTCTATTTTTGCCCCACATTTTGGACAAAATTTAGTTTCATCATTTAATTCACTTCCACAATATTTACAAAATTTTCCCATTTTTTTATCTCCTTTTATATTTTATTTTTATTAGGCTATTTATTATATTATTCACCTTTTATTTGTGTAATTACAGCTTTTGAAGTAACTAATCCCATTTTTATTCCTATTTCTAAATACATTTTTGAATATTTTTCTGAAAAATCTACTTCTGTTTTACTTACTCCATTCCAAAATTCTACTATAACTTGGTGCTTTCCTGCTGGTACTTCTATTTGTGTTGATTCTCCATTTTTTAGCTTTGCTACTTTTTGGTTGTCTATAAATACTGACATTGGTATTGCACAGCCTGTAAATTTTTTTCTTCTTTGTATTGTTACTTGTATGTTTTTAGTTGATTGCAGTTTACTTTGTGTTGATTTTCCACAGTATTCGCAGAATTGACTTGAATCTGGTATTTCTTTTCCGCAATTTGTACAAAACATGTGTTGTTCCTCCTTTATTTTTTTGACTTTTTGTCGGATTTTGTTTTTTGCTTGATTTTAATGTAACATATATTTTATTTTTGTGCAATTGTTTTGTGGAATTTTTTATTTATATTTAATTATCTTCAATATGTGTTTCAGTTTGATTTTGATTATTACTTTGTGTATCTTTGATGTTTTCTGATGGGTTAGCATATGCAATTACTAAAAATATAACCCACATAATTGCAATTATAACAATCTTTTTCTTTTTATCTAGTTTGTTATTTTTTGCTATAAAATATGTTGCTGTAAATGGTAATAAAAATATCCAGGCTAATATTAGCCAGAATGTCTTATTATTTTTCTTTTTTGAGGTATTATTAACATTATTTAAATTATTGTAATTGCTTTGTGCTCGTTTTTGCTCTTGCTGAGCTCTAATTCTTCCTTTTTCAAATTCATAGCCTGATTTTTCCATGTCGTCATATTTTATATGTTGGACTTCGTCATCTAATTTGTATTTTGTATTGCAATATTGGCACTCAATATATTTAGCATCTTCTTCAACTTTTAGTAGTGCACCGCAATTTTTACATTTCATTTCTAGTAGTTTCATGTGATATTACTCCTTTTTGTAAATTTCTTTTGTTCTTTTTTATTTTGTCTAATGTAATATTTATTGTAAATAATCTGTTAAATTTTGAATTTATTCGTATTATACTATTTTTTATTTAAAGTTTCTAGTATTTTATAAAGAAAGAACTTTTAATTTAAAGTTTCAAAAATGATAATGCGTCTCTATTATTTATTTTCTTAATATGAACTTATTATTTAATTATCGCTATACTTGTGTTATTATTTTTTCTTATTATCAAAGATGCTTTATGTGATGCTGGATGATGTGTTTCTAGAATGCATGTATTTCATATCTAGCATGGAAGAAATACATATTGGAGATGACATCTTGCAATAGCTAAATTGTAACTTGATTATGAAAATTTACTATTTTAAGCTTCATTATATATTTTTTCAAAATTGAACTTTACTATTATATAAAAGAGCCACAATTTCCTGCGATTCTAAGTAATTTTTGGGGTTACAGTTATAAAACTTAGGCTTGTAACCTTTGGGTTATGTGGGCTAGTCGATAGATTTATGCGCTTTAGTGATATTAGGAGGTTGATTTATCAATGAAAATTGAAGAAATATCTTTTGGAACATTTGTGTACTTTTTTTGAATGTCTTTTCCATCTTTTTCCCATGAATTTTACATGCATATTCGCAATAAAAATTAGAAATTGGAAACAAAAAAATTATTTTGGAGGTTTTTATGAAATAAACAACTTATCGCAAATAAGAAGATTATTTGATACTTGATTTAGCAATAAAAGGAACTGAATCTAATTACCCTATTGGATTATATTAGCGTTTAAAATTAGAGTATATGAAGAAACATCAGCTATATTTATATAGCGATTTAATATTAAATAGTACATTACCAGAGCACCTAATTGAGATTGATAAAACTGCAAATGAAAGAATAAAAATGATTATTAATAAATTTTCTAAGAATTAAAATGTTAATAAAAACTTGGAACAGAATAATCAATTAGAATGAGTTAAATGTATGAATAATATTAGAAATAGAGCTAAAGGAATTATACTTAATGAGTTATTTATTGTTAAATAAAAATTAGAAAATGATTAATTCTTGTCCTAGCAAGCACTGAATCTGTTCACACGAAACTTTCGTATTTTTAAATTTTATGCAATTGGATAAGTCCCAATCCCTAAAAAAATAAATTGCAAGGATAATTATTATAATAAATTTTAGTGAAGTAAATAAAGGTGATATATTAAAAGAATGGTTAGAATTCAAAGAGAAAACTTTTTTTGTGAGATGTTACCTCAAGATAAAAAATATTGCATCTTTTTTGAAGAAATAGCAGAGATGATACTAAAAATGTACCTAATAGCAATAAGAAACATATTCAAAACAACTATATCAGCTTGATAAAAATTTCATGGATTATTTGTATTACTAGAATGAAAAATACTATAGGAATGGATTGTTTGATGGAAGTCAGCTCGTTATAGGCTATTCTCAGGAATAGTCATATAAAAGTGTGAAATTTAATCTATATTATTATTAAACATTTCACACTTTTATTTTATAATTTTCCATAAATACTTTATATTTAACAAAAAACATGATAAAATCTCTATTAATAGGGGGCAAATAATGGAAAAGAAAATGAATCACAAAAAAATCACCATAGAATATTATAATACTTGCCAGCTTACTCAAGAATATGGCAATAATTTTAGTAGAGATAATATAGACATTTCTGTTTTATTAGAGTCACTATCAAAAAAATCTACCAAAGAGAGAGTTATCAACTATAATGGGGAAAATTTATTATTAAGCTATATTGAATATAATAAAGAATCAAAATTATGGGAATTAATTTTTTTTAAGAGTAGATCTTCTACCATTCCAATTATTGTTGATACAGACGGAAATTCACGTCAAATATTATTAAAAGAAAATGAAATGATTTCAGAAGCATTATGTATTCTTTATGATTCATCAAAACAGATATTGTGTATGCAAAGAAATATATATGCTGTTGGAACAAGAGGTATTGAAGATTTCTTTTCTTCATTTTTGAAAAAAAATATATATCTCGAATCTATACATAAGTTAGATTCACAAAAGAGATCTTTATTAAAGGGCTCTAAATTAAAAAAATTCAAGCTTCATATTAGAAATGAAAAGAAAAAAAATTTATTACCAGTTAAGTATAAACAATATAATAAAAACACTACAGTTTGTAAGGTTATAGATTCAGCATTAGCTGTTGATTCTTCCATTATTAATATTGAGTTCTCAATGAGGAATTCCTCTAATATAATAAAATTAGAAGATGAAGACTTTGAAGTTTTCCAAGATTTAATGAACAACAATAATGTTAAGACTTTCGAACTTGGATTTGCTTCGGATGAAAAAGCTAATATGCAAATCACTGACTTTATGGATTCAAGAATACATGATACTTTATCCATCTCTTATCCAAAAGGAGGTATCATAGATTTTAAGGTCATTATAAGCAAAATGACAGAAAAATATAAAAATAATTTATTTTTTAATTAGGAGATTTTATTAAATGGAAATAAATAAAGTTTTAATTGGAATTATAACAATTATATCTTTTATAATTGTTATTTTCCTTGATATTATAAATATTTCGCAATATTTTGATTATACAGCAAATATAGACAATACTATTTCTAATGTAATTACCTTTGTATCGATTCTAATTGGATTTATATCTACAATTTACGTAATGATACAACAAAGTGAAAACTCATATGTCCTTAAATTATTAAAAGAATTTAAGGTAACAAATATATTTAACAATTCATTTAAACTTTTAATATATATAGGTTTTCTTGATGTTATTGTCTTAATAGCATTAAACTTCTTTTGTAGCAATATTACAGTTTTTAAATATATTTTTTATGTAGCTTTCCCTTTAAATGTCTATTTTTTACTATTATCTAATAACATAATTACAACTATATGCAAAATAATAATATCAGAAGAAAAATTAAAAAACAAGAATAAAAAGATAGAAGAAAATGATCTTAAATAAAGCCATTAAAGAAATTAGTCTTTAACGGCTTTATATTTTTCGAAAAAAATCTTCATCTACTTCATATGCTTTTATTTCCTTCACACCTATATTATATTTAAGCAACATATCAATGAATTCTTCACCATCAATTAAATCCATAGGTTTCTTAGCAGAATCCTTTGCTTCCTCTATAGCAGGTTTTGAATAAGTTCCTGTAGTTATAAATAATTGTCTATCCATACTAGCTGCAGAAGCACCTCTAAAATTTCTTATTTCCTCTACTGTTACAGGATGATTATTATATCTTTTACATTGAAAAGCAACATTAAATGTTATAATTCCATTTATCTGTAGTTTTCCAAATCCATCTATGCCTCCATCTCCAGATTTTTTGGTTACTTTAACATCTATGAACCCCATTTCTCTTAATAATAGCATTGATAGTCTTTCAAATGCATATGGATTCATATTCTTTAATATTTTATCTAGTCTAACAATCCATGGTTGCTCTTCATCAATAACATCTTCTTCACATACTTCTCCTGTTTTTTTATTACTATCACTGTTATATATCTTTTTTTTATCCATAATTAATTTAACATTTAAACTTTCTGGATCTTTTTGGCTGTAGTTTGACGTTATCATCCATACTCTTCTTGCAGTATTTGTAATAATACCATAATTTTTTAAATAAGTTCTAGCCCAAGCTAATTGATATTCTAATTCAGTTCGTCTTGTACTTCCTAAATGAGGTTCTGCTATCATTTCTTCAGTTAAACATAATTCTTTATTATTTAATATAATTTCATATATTTCAGCAATTGTGCCAGATCCTCCTAATTCCTTTAAAGCCTTAAATGTTGGAATTATTAATTCTCTCGTTATTGGACTCTTTTTTTTACTTTTATTGCTCATTCATTTATCTCCTTCTTTACAAAATAATTATTATATGCAAATAATAAATTTCCTAAATTGGTATTGTTTTTATATATCTTTCTAATAGCAATATTCTTAATACTTTTAAATGGTCTGTATACACCATAATATTCGTTACCAATTAAACTTGTATTTTCATATGGGCAAATTCCAAATAAATATTCATATATTTTTTTTGCATCTTCCATATTTAAGTTATTAGCTTTATTTATTTCAACTGAAGGAACAATATAGTTAATGCCTAAATCGTCACTACCTAAATCATCATAGTAAGATTCATATTTGCTGCTACCATTTAAATAGCAAGGAATATTTCCACCTTTTTCATCAATAAATTTATAATAGTACAATTCATCTTCATTCAATTTTAATATAGATGTATCGTTACTATATGAAAATATACTAAAATTTTGTAATGCATTAAACCAAATGTCTAATACTGCTGCAGATTCTCTATCAAAGCTGCGATTTTTAATAATATTATCACAATATTCATTTGTAATTTGAAAATAATCAGTTACATTATATAAATACTTTATACAATCAGCTTTCGTAATGTATGCCTCATTTTTGTCTAAAGTATATAATCTATATAAAGCTTTGCAAATGACTATAAATGGTTTTACAGGATATGAACTTTCTTTATCATAATTAACTTTGGTTAAGTTTTCAAAAATTAATTCTTCATATTTTAGTTGATCATTAAGATAAAATTTAATGTTCTTTCCTAACTTATTTTGTTTATTTATTATTCCAATATTTCTTGCAGTTGTTAATAAAGCATTAGGATTTCCTGATCTTTTCAATCTTTGAGGAAATTTTTCTATTAATTCACTTGATGTCATCTTTTCAATATATGAATAAGTATTTGCTACATTAATTACTGTATTAAACAATTCTTTTCCTTCATCTGTAAAAAAATTTTTACCTCTATCTAAATACCAAATATTACTATTATCACTCATTAATTTTCATCCTTTTTATCTTCAAAATTTATTGATTCCATAATTGATTTTGTAATTTCCTTTAATACTGGAACCGCTATAGAATTCCCTGATTGCCTATATGCAACTGTGTCTGGCACTACTACCTTAAAAGCTTTAAATCCCATAAGTTTTAAGCATTCATTTGGTGTCATTTTTCTTGCAACTGCATCCTGTCCATTATAATTTCCTACAAATATTCTTTTATCTTTATAAAAACTCTCTTTTGGCTTTTCTACCCTAAAATCTCCTATCCAATTAAATTGTTGATTAGCTGTTTGACATCCAATTATATCTCTATTAACTCTCGCTCTTCCTTCATTTCTTTCAGGAGTTGTAACATACATAAAACCTTTCTTTCCCAAATAATACTTGTCATCAACTTCTTCATCCAAAAAATCTGAAGCTTTATCTTTTAATTCAACATGATCTGGAAATTCAAATTCTTTTTTATAGTCAATATTATTATTTATTCCAACAACAAATACTCTTTTTCTCATTTGTGGTAATCCATAAAACTGAGCATCCATTACTTTAAATTTTATGTGGTAATTCAAATTTTCAAAAACATCTTTTATTACATTCCAAGTTTTTCCGTCATCATGGTTTAATAATCCTGTTACATTTTCAAATATAAATGCTTTTGGTTGAATTTCCTTAATTAATCTTGCATAATCGTAAAAAAGCGTTCCTCTTGTATCTTCTAATCCTCCTCTTTTACCATATGTTGAAAAGCTTTGGCAAGGACTTCCTCCTACTAATAGATCAACCTGCCCTTTATATTTTTTTCCATTTAAAAATCTAATATCTTCATACCATCTATCTTCTGTAATATCATAATTAGCAAAATATGATTTCTTTACATTATTTTCTTTTCCCGTTGCATCATAAATTTCTCTTATTTTCTTTTCTTTCTCTTCTTCAGATAAACCTTTTATCTGTTTCTTTATACTTTTTTGATCTATATCTAAATATCTTTCTCCATTATCGCATGCAAATACAATTTCATATTCTATATTCATTTGTTTTAAAGCTTGTTCTATTGCTCCAATTCCACTAAAAACTGTAGCTAATTTTATCATTATCGTATCTCTCCTTTAAAAATTTAAATTTATAGTTTCATAATCAATATCATCTAAGTCAACAATATATTCAATCTTAATAATTCCCTTAGGTAATTCATTATTTTTTAATGTACTCAATGTAATTTTTGGGAACTTATCATCTATATTATATAATCTAGCTTCTAAAATTCTATATTTTTCATTTATGCTAGATGTACCTATTTTTTCAAGCCTATTTAAATTGTTAATATCAAAATTTTTTAGTTTTAAACTCTCTATAACATCATTTATTGAATATCCTATTTGCGATTTTTCTAATCTCACAAAAATTAACTTCAATGGCATGTCCGTATTATTTTCTAGTTGATATTGACTATTAACATGAATTTCAGCATTATATTTTTCAGTCGTAGTTTTTACTTCTATACTATATTCTGGTAACTCGATATCGTGACTTGCTAAATTAGAATAGGTAGCATTTGTATCTTCATTCAAAACATAATTCAATGCTAAAAGTTCTCCCAAGAAATCATAATCTCTCTCACTTTTTAACACATTTCCAAGAAGCTTTTTCCATTCTTCCCACCATTTATTGGCTTTTTCAATTATATTTTCATTGACTTTTTCATTGTCAAATTTATTAATAAAATCGAAACAGACTAGAGAAAACTCTTCAATTAAATCTGCTCTATTAGTAATTAATTCTAATAATTTATGGTTTTCTTTTGAAAAATTTTTTATCTTCGTTATTAATCTAACATTTTCGAATTTTTCAAAATATTCCGTTTTATCTAAATCAATATCTATTCCAATTCCATACCATCCATTATCTTTTATGACATAAAAATCATTTATTTTTGTTTCTAATTTATATACTGTATCTCCATCTTCAAGAAATTTTAATTTTAATTTAACATCTTCTAAGTTCATTTATTTCTACTCCACTTTCCACAAATAATTCTTCTACATATTTTTCTATTCCACCATTCACTAGGAATGGATCTATAACTTGAATTTTCATTGTATTCAATGTCATTATTTTTCTAAATTGGTCCCTATCTGTTACTTTATACAAATATTTCTTATACAATATTTCATTAAATAATTCTCTTCTATATCCATATGTACCAGTTCTATCTATTATATTTAAAATTGTATCTGTGGTATTTTCCTTTAAAATTTCTCTTGTAGTTGTATCATCATTTCTCCATGCTAAATGCACATACCACCATAGTGTTTCTAACCACATTCTTCTAGCAGTTTTATAATATCTATCCTCATTTATACCATACCTATACTTTATAATTTGAGGGCAAACCTTTAATTGAATATATCTCCAAACATCTTCATTTCCTGCTTCGTTTTCACTTATTTTATATTTAAAAGTCATTAAATTATATAATTTTATTCCAAAAATATAATCTACATCATATGCCTTACTTTTTACGTCATCTACTCCTATGTTAAGTTCGTGTAATGTTTCATAGAATTTATTTAAAATATCTCTTTTAAATTCATCATAACTTTCATCGCAATTAGAATTAAAATCTTTTTTTTCATTCATTTCATCAAAGCATTTTTTTGATTTTGCTTTGTTCAATCTCAACCAATCCATTTTTTCTCCTTAATCTATTAAATTATCTACAGCTGATTTTACTGAAAATAAAATATCCTTAAATTCATTTACTCTAATATCAAAAAAGCTAATCCAATATTTTGCTACGTTTCCAATCAATTGCTCCTCTTCATATTCAGTATTACAAATATTCTCTACATTTTCCTTACTAATAACATCTTCTATAAATAATGCTATAAATTCAGAAACAATTTCTTTCATTAACGGTGTTATAGTTGTTCCTTCAGCATTCAAATTTCTAAAATCTTTATGATACTTATTCAAGTATAAGCAAATATTATTTTCTTCGAATAAATCTTCATTAATATCAATATAACTAAATTCTGCATACCATAATGGTTTATTTTTATCATCAATTATTTTTATGGGAAATATTGATCCTTTTCCCTCTATAAAAATTTCTAACTCTTTATATGTACCTAATACAGTACCACTATTATTGGCATATATATCATTTTCATATGATTTATCTACATATAATATAAATTTTATTCCTAATTTATCTGCTAATTCTCCTTTTTCAAAATCTAAATTTATATTGAAATCTATTTTTGATTCATCTTCATTATAATTTATTTCAGTAATTTTTTTGCTTATATTTTTATTTGCTTTTCTACAATAATAATTAATAGCAATGCCTAAAATAGAATTTTTATTGGAAACTCCATATTCTTCATTAAATAACACATTTTTATCTTGAATAGTACAATCAATATTAATATTCAAATTATTTTCTAAAGGCGTCCACGTTCCATATTCATCATCTAAAAAATATTGATCCTTTTCAATTGGTGTTAATTCTAATTTTCTAGTTGTATTATTTTTTATATAACCAATTTTTATCTCATTAATCTTAAATCCGCTTTTTTCTATTAAATTATCTGTTAAAGTTGGAAAACTTTCTAATAAATTACTCATTATTTATCTCCTCTTTTACTTTAGATAGAATTCCTTTATAATTTCTATTATTATATTTATAACATAATCTACCTCTAATTTTTGTTAGCTCACTATCTCGCTTTAATATAATGTTCCAACCAATCCATTTTTTAAATTTTTCAGTATATCTTTTTTCCAAAATTATATTATCGTCCTCATATCTACTAATATAATTATTTATTTTTTTATTTATATAATATTGTATTTGTTCTCCTTCTCCATATGTTAATAGTTCAATTTTTATTAATTCAATAGGAAATTCCTTGTTTTCAAAATCTTCTTCCCATTTATTTCCTGTGTAGTTAAAATCTTCAGCTGCAATTTCAAATTCATATTCTATTTTTCTATCGTTTAAATTAAAGTTTATTTCAAAATCCTTGCTTATAGTTTTATCTATACCATTTCTAATTATTGATTCATCAATTAAATCTAGATTAGATTTTGGACTTTTCTTTAAGAATTTTGTTGTTGCTATAGTATTTTCTTTTTCATTTTTATTAAATGAAGATGGTCGTTTTCCAAATCCTAATGGCGGTAATAATCTATTTGTCAAAGTTCTACTTAATCTAGTATCAACACTTCTATTTTCCTCATACACTATATCTTCATAGCAATTGTTAATTTTATTCTTTATTTGATTTTGAATTCTTTTAATAATTGTATAATTAGATAAGTCTATCCAGTCAGCATGATCTGCTTTTTCGCATTCTCTCAAATATTTTTCAAAACTTTTTTCTTCATTATCTTCTTTTACTTTTACTATATTATTTGAATTTGCTATAAATAATCCAATAATATAATTATCTTCATTTGATTTTATACTGTTTGACCAACTTTCCTCAATATCATATTTTAATAGCATTCCTGGTCTTCTACAAAATGTAATTATTGGATATCCATCATCTTTTTCATTATATTTTGTATTAAATATTTGTAAGTATGGACTTGGCTCATTATATGGTGGATTCATTTTTAATTCATCTTTATTTACTTTTGCATATGCAATTTTACCAGCTTCTGATTCACTTACAAATGTACTCATCAATTTTATATTTTCAATTTTTACATTATTATCTTTTATAGCTCCTATTCCAACATTATAAAGTTGTTGTATTTTCTTAAATAATGGTAAAAAATCCTCTTCTGGGTTAAAATATTTATTATTTATTTTTAATTTCAAATATGGGTTATCCTTAAAACGTGGGTTCATTAATCTTGGTGAATACCACCTCTGTACTGCAACTTTTATGTATTTATCAACACTATCATTCCATGGTAAAATATTATCATCTTTATTAGTATCGTCTAATAGTTTCTTTTCATCTATAAATGGAATTATAACTTTTGTACCTGTACTATCCCCATCAAAAGCATTTAATTGAAAGATTTCTAATATTTGTTTTATTTCATCTTCATTTGTTATTGGATTCAATTGATCAAGTTCCCCATTTTTTCTTCCAAACCACATAATTCCAGTTTTAGGTCTGTTTTCGTTTTTATAGCTTGGTATAATTGTATCTCCTTCATCCTCAACTAATGAAATAACCATCCTAGATTCATATTTATCGTCGTATTTTATTCTTGAATAAAAAATTACCAATCCAATTCCTGCTCTATAATATACTGTTTTCCCATATCCCCAAGAGCCACCTGCATTTTCCATAGTTTGAGCTTTTCCAATATTAAAAATCAAATTTATAAATTTCCCATAATCATTGTTTATAACTTCGCTCATATTTTTTGGACCAATTAATCCCGTTGTATTTGTATCACTGAAACTTATAAATGTATCCAACTTTTGATTTTTATATTTTTCTAATAACTTATTACCAAAAGGTTCTATAGTATTAGCTAATTTGTTTTCATCAAACTTTGAAATATTTATTTCAATATCAACACTCGCGTTATTATCTAATTTTGCATCAAGTGAATTTTGAATTGCTTCTCTTGTTAATAAGTCTAAAATCGGCATATCATTATTTTGAATAACTCTTAGTAAGGAGCTTCCTGATATACCCATATATTCATTTCTTAATATCTCATAATCAAATTTCATTTATATCCTCTCTCATTTCTTGGGTCCATATTACTCTATTTTTATTATCTTTATTTGTATTAGGAATATATACATATAATCCTAGTATATCTGTTTCAAAATTTAAATCTGTTCTTGTTGGAGTTCCCTCTTTATCCTTACTTATTCTTTGAACCGTTGAATTTTTATCTATAAAATATAAAAACAATTTTGGTCTTTCTACTTCTTCTAATACTCCATCATATCCTTTTTCATATAAGCACGCATTTTCTCGGTCTTTAGGATTTCTTAAAACACCTATATCTATTGTATTTTCCAAATGTTTTACTCTTTGTGAACGATTTACTTTATTTATTTCTATACCTTCCGCAATTTTAATTCTTTCTTTTTTTGAATTTTCGTTTTTATTATCACTTTCAATAATAATATCCCAATTGTTTAATTTCTCGTCATTTTTTTGTTCATCCATCCACTTATAAAAATCATTAATATTTCCAAAAAATCTATCTTGTTTATAATACTTTAATTTCTTAAAAAGATTATTCTCAATCTCTACATAATTAATATTATTAAAAACATAACAATCCTTTATTGTTTTATACTCTTTTTTAGCAAATAATTCTTTTATAAACTCTATAGCATTTCCTTTGTTTTCTTTTTGAATTGTTGGATTACTATCAAATACTACTGTTTGATTGTCTACTTTCTCATATGTAGCACCAGCTTTAGATGCATTTTGAGATTTATTCTTTGATGTCAATAAAAATCTTGTCAAATATGAGCTTTGTATTTTTGGTGCATACTCAGAAGGTTTAGCTCCTAAGTCATATTTCTTTAAATCTTCTCTTAATCTATTTTCTATATATGATACTTCCTTAAATTTTTCTTCTGCTTCACTAGTTAACCATATTCTTGGTAATAATTCATATCCTATTCTATATCCAAACCATCTGCCCATTTGCATTAGACTATCTGCCTGAGAAACTTTTCTTGAAAAATAAGAAGATGTTAAACCATCCAATGTTAATCCTCTAGCTAATGTATTTCCACCAATTACAATTAGTCCACTAGCAACATCTACCGTTCCTTTTTCAGGATAAGCTAATCTTATAAAGTTTCCATTTTCATCTATTCCTCTTTTATTGTTAGAATTATCTATTACTATATGTATTCCTTTATGGAATTTCAAATCTCCCTTTTCAGTAATTGTTATATGTGAAATTTCTGCATCTAAAATAGATTTTATTTCACTTTCTATATCTTCAAACTCTGGATAGTCATTTACAGGATGTAACCCATCAAAATTGTAATTATTCATAACTCGTAAAAATTCTTCCTTTGACAGTTTATTTCTTTCTATATTATATATTTTTTTGCATTCATCCAATAAATTACTTTTGTTAATGTTTAACCATTTTTCGACAGCATCTGCAGTAGTTTTGTGAACTCCTGTATTTGTGTTTGTGTGAATAAGCATACTTACTGGTTTTAATGATTTTTTATATCTTTGTACAGCTAGTGTACAAATAAACCAACAAATTGAATTCTTTAATGATTCTGGAAAATTCAAATTATCAGCACTTAAATTCTCCATTTTTTCATAGTCATTTTCACTTATTTCTTCTAATATTGGTAACGGATCTATTATATCATCCTCATTACCAAATATTTCCCCTGCGCCAATGTATTGACTAGATTTTGGTAATGAAATTATAAAATCCTTTGGATATAAACTTTCTTCACTATTTTCATTCAAAAAATTTCCATATGGAGTTGCTGTATAGCTAATATAATTAGTAGAATGAAATTTTTTACAATTTACAAGTTCCAAAATTAATTTGTTAATTTTAGTTCTTTCAATTTCTTCTTCTCGCATTTTTTTAGTATTTAAACTTGCTTGATCTGCCTCATCATCAATAATAACTATATTCATTTTAACTTTTGTAGCAGATGATGTGGAATCTATTAACCATTTATTTAAATTCTTTAGTCTGGTAGAATTTTTTAGACAAACTGTTACTATTCTTGCTTTTTCATTTTGTAAATAGCCATCTAATTTTACACCTTTAATATTATCAAAAAATTTCCACTGCATATTTGAATTTGGAGAGAATTCAATATCCCCTTGTAACCTATTTAAGTTTTGTTTTCTTAAATTTTCTATAGTTCCTGATAACATAATAAAAATATTATATCCATAATCAGCTCCCATTGTTATTACAGATTCAATATTAGTAGTCTTTCCTGATTGAACATAACCCATAACTAATCCTTTACCTGATTCTTCATCTTTTGATTCTCTTTTTAAACATTCAAGAATTCTTTTGGCACTACTTTCAGAATTTACTAAAGTTTCTATCCCTGGGAATTTTTTCATTAGCATATCCTTAAAAACCATCCATGCAGAATTTGAATTTGTAGGCACAGTTACAGCTTGTCTAACATTTCCTGTATTATATAAATATCCCGTTGATTTTTCAGCTCTTTCTTCAATACTTTTTCTGTAATCGACAAGTTGATCCCACTTTTCTTTATAATCTTTTGGAAATCCATATATTTCCCATAAGCCGTCATATCTATCCTTGAATTTTTTTATTTCTTCCCACTTAATATTTTCATTTCTTTTTTTTATTTTGTCTATTTCATCTAGACAACTTTCATATGCTGGTTCTAAATTATATTCTATCATCACACTACTCCATTAAATATAATATTACTATTATATTTTATATCATAAATCGACTTTTTTCTCAATAAATATACAAAAATTTACTTTACAATTTTTTCTACTTTTTTCGACATTTTTTTACATCTCATAAATGGATTGGAATTTCATATCATTAAACAGAATTTGAGACAAGCAGAAATTTCATTCTCCCAATTTCAGTGCTTGCTATGACCAAAAATTGACTTTATTAAATTTTCTATGCATCATTTTAGGTACACTAATTATTCCTTTTAATGTCCTAATAGAATCGAAGAAAATATCTGTATTCTCTAAATTTCATTATTCGTTTTTTTTAAAGTTTATGATTTCTTCTAGAAAAATTTAATTGTTTTATTCTAAAGTTCATTATTTTGTTAGTTACAATTTTACATGGAACCTCTTTAAGCTCCACTTTTTTGCATCTATAAATGTATTTAAGGAATTACACAGCATATAATTCTTCCTACTTTAGTAACAAGAAATATTTTTTTATTCCAATTTATTTTATTCTTGATAACCAAATTTCATAAAAATCACTATCTTTTGTTTTAAATTCTTCGTTTCCTATTTCTATTTTTTTACTGGTATATTTTTAAATTTTTTTCTTTTATCATAAATTATTCCTCAAGATAAAGTCATAAAAAATTTTCTTTTTGTCTTTAATCTACTGATTTTTTCACTGATTATCAGGTATTGATATGTCAAAATCACACATCAATTTAAATATTTCAACTAGCGCCTTTTCCACATTCCTTGAAATATCTTTTCTTGCTCTTTCAAACTTTTTTTGTTTCTTTGCGATATTTAGTATTTTTAAGCAGAATTTTTTTATATTAAAAGTCAAATAATGCTTTTTTATTCATTGTTGTATTATTGTCGATTTTTAATGTGAAATCCATTTGCCAGTATAATTTATTTTCCACATTCTAATGTTTTCTTATTGCATATGAGAATAATTGAACATCTAATAATAAACTTTAGATACGGAGAAACCTGCTCTATATGATATTCAACCTTAGCCTTATTATACATTTTCTCCCAAATATCCAATATCATCGCTCCCAACTCATTTAATATTCTTCCAAATTAATCCTCACAAAATCCAAATCGCTCCTCTAAATAACAACCCCATTAGTATGATCAACCTCATGCTGAATAATCTCAGCCACAAATCCACTATACTTTCCATGTCTCCTCTCAAAATTCACATCCAAATAATCCACTTCAATCTCGTTATATCTCACACATTTTCTCTCACCAATCAAAGACAAACAACCTTCCTCAGTTTCATATTTTCCGCTTCTCCCCGTAATAACCGGATTAATCATCACAAAATCGAACAAACCACCAGACACACAAATAATCGCCTTATTGTATCCAATCATATTAGCAGCCAATCCAACACATCTATCTTTATTTGCCTTCAATGTATCTAACAAATCTCTAGCAATAAACTTATCATCCTTTGTTGCCATTTCAGCCTTCTGTGACAAAAACATTACATCTTTTACTATATCCTTTACCAAAAAAATCCCCCATCTCTTATTAAAAATATTCAATACTTCAAATTTTCTACAAAAAAATGCAGTACCATTAAACTTTCTAACTACCTTTAATAACAACTTCTCCATCACACTCAACAACAGCATTCTCAGTAATATTTTGTTTTCTATTTTATTTGCTTTTTTACCTCCTCATATGTATTAAAATTCTTTCATTTATTTTTATAATTCATTTACAATTTTATCTGTTATTTTTAGGCATCATTCCCAATATTTTTCCTGCAAAATCTCCAAAATTTTGTGATTGAATAATAACTCTTCCAGGACCAACCAACTTTGTTAAAAACAATCCTTCTCCACCTAAAAATATATTTCCTAATCCCTTTACTGTTTCAATCTCATATGAAACTGTGCTTTCGAAACCAACAACATTTCCAGTATCAACCTTTAACACTTCGCCTGGTGCCAAAATTCTTTCTACTGGATCGCCATCTACTTACAAAAACAACATTCCATTTCCTTTTGCTTTTTGTAAAACGAATCCTTCTCCACCAAATAAACCTGCAGAAAATTTCTTTGTAAATGCAATACTCATATCTACACCTGGCTCAGCACATAAAAATGAACTTTTTTGTACTGTAAACCCATTATTTTCTCCTACATTAACTGATACGATATCACCTGGTACAGTAGTTGCAAAAGCCACTTTTGCTCCATCAACATTTGCAGTATATGTATTCATAAAAATAGATTCTCCAGTAAACATTCTGCCAAGACTTTTCATTACTCCCCCTCTAGCATTTGTTTTCATATTAATTCCATCTGTTTGCCAAGTCATTCCACCTCTTTGTGAATAAATAGATTCTCCTCTGTTTAAAGTAAATTCCACAGCTGGCACAGTTTTTCCAATAATTTCATATCTCATAACTTCATCTCCTTTTTATAATTTATTATATGCATTTATCTCTTAAACAGAATAATACACTTTTAATATTACATCAAAAAAAAATTTAAGACAAGATTTCATAAAAAATCTTGTCTATTTTACTCCATTTCAAACTCCCACAAACTCAAATGTCCTTTTGCCTCAATAGGTTCATCGAAAACCTCAATATCCTCCATTTGCCAGCCATAGTTCTCCTTAAAAGTACTATCTGTATATATATCCTTATTTTCCTTCAAAAGCTCAGATTTAAACTCTGGAGACATTTTCACGCAATCAACCAACTTAGCTTTTCCCAATATTTTACCTTTCGGCATATCTTTGGGGATATATTTTTGTAATCTTTTCATCGCCTCTTTATCAATTCCTTGTCCAGCATGAATAAGGAGCTCTCCTCTATAATTTGTTTTCCAACTTCTAAATTCAAATCTTTTATAGCCAAGCATTATCAAACTAGCCCATGGTTGCTTTATTGTTAATACCTTCATATTTCCACTCCTTTGCTTTAGAATAGTATTCCCTCAAATTTAACTATACAATCTTGCTAAACATCTCTTTTCTTATCATTTGTTATATCACCATTTCCACTCACAGGAACTTCATCTCCTAAATAAGTAGGCTTTGGCTTAAATATACATTTAACAAAATCCTTATCTCTTGCCAATATTTCTCTTATTTTTCTATATGTTGCCCCAACATATTGTCTTGGATCAGAGCATACTCCATATGCATCTAATCCTAGCTTTTTCGCATCATACAAAGCTCTATACATATGATAATTTTGTGTTACAATTACTACCTTTTTAGCCTTAAAAATCTCTTTTGCTCTATACATAGTTTCATAAGTAGAAAATCCAGCATGATCCATAAAAATATCTTCTGATGGTATCCCTTTTTCAATAGCATAATTCTTCATAAGATTTACCTCATCATAATCTTCTCTTCCATGATCACCACTCATTATAATTTTACTAGACACATTATTTTTGTATAGATTAATACCTTCTAATAATCTATCCTCTAACATTGGACTTGGTTTATCTCCCCATACTCCCGCACCTAATATAATTATGCAATCTACATCAGATAAATCTTTATACTCTTGATTTTTTATAATTCTATTTTTAGTAGACTGTTTAACATAAAAATTTATTCCAAAAATAAATATGATAACTATAACTATTCCAATTAAAAAACACTTTAATGCCATTTTCATAGTTGGTCTCCTCTTAATTATTAATTATTTTTCGCGATTACATGAAATATATGCCAATGTTTTAGTTCACCTAATCCTGTTTTCTTGTCAACTTCAACTTCTTTAAAATTTAAAATATCAAAATTCTTAAACAATTCACATACTTGATTTTTTGAAAAGAATGTCATTTGTGGTCTAGTTTTATTCCAAGTATCATTAACTCCGAAAAAATTTCCAACAAAGTATCCATCTTTTTCCAAGTTCATTTTAATTTCGTTCCATAAATCTTCAAATTTTTCTTTATTGCAAAATGATAAAGAGTAATTTGCTACAATTAATTTTGATTTTTTCAACTTTATTTTTTCAAAGCTTTGTTGTTCAAACTTAAAATGTTGTAGTTCATTTGTTGTCAATCTTTTTGTTATTCTTGATTCAACATTTTCTCTATCAATTGCCAGAACATTCCACCCATTTTTTATCAAATATACTGTATCATTTCCAGCTCCACATCCTAAATCAATTGCATTTGTTGGGTTGCATTTTATTTTTTCAATAAAATATTTAACAAATGTTCTAGGTACATCCGCTTCGGTTACATCATAATATTTTTCTATACTTTTCATATTGCTCTCCCTAAGAAATTTATTTAATATCACTCATTATAAAAAAAATTTTTCACCTACTCACTTTTCTTCAACCAATCCATCAAAACTTCAAATTCTTCATAATGATTTCTAAAAAATTTCCCTTCATCATTCATTTTCTTTATTTCATCAATTGAAAACCATCCAACTTTTTCAACTTCTTCCTCTTGTAATTTTAGTTTTTCAATATTATCAACATCCATTTTTATATAATAATCATCCCAAAAAACTCTTTCTTTTTCAGACCTTCCGCCATAGTATTTTACCAATTTTTCTGGATTTAAATTCACTCCAATCTCTTCTTTTACTTCTGTTAATATTCCCTGAATACTATCTTCTCCAGATTTTGGATGTCCACCTGTAGTTGCCCATAATCCATTTTTTCTTGCACTTCTTTTTTGTAATAAAAACTCTCCTTTAGAGTTTTGTATGTAAATAAGTACCACTATTATATATGAGCCTTCAGGTACTGACTCACCTTTGTATATTGTTTTTCCTGTTAAATTTCTTTTTTTATCATATAAATCCCTTTTTTCCATAGTTTTATCCTCTCTTTTATAATTTATAAATCTACCTCAAATAACACATTTGACTCTTCGTTTTCCCCAATTTCTTCCACAGAAACTTTGGTAACTATGGTTTTAAACTTATCATTCAGCTCAAATTCAATTTGCTCATTTTCCGTAATTCCAAGGGTTATATGAGGTATATATTCAAAACTCATTTTTTGATTTAATACTTTTTCATATATTTCATTATGCAGTATCTTTATTTTTTTCACGCCTGACACGACATTTAAAAATATATAGTTAGTCTTAATATTTTCATCTTTATGTAATGACACACCTGACATCACAATTTCAAATGGTTTCACGGATTTTAAAGCCTGCATTAATCTGTCTTTTAGCTCTTCATTAGACATAGAGCTTTCAAACGGAAATGCTAAAGTTATATGTGGTGGCAATATTTTATACAATTCATCATACTGTTTTCTAATATTTTCAATTTTTTCTATATTCGTAAATTGAGGAAATATTAAAATATCCCTTTTCCCTTTGTTTATATACTTCATATTTTCCCTCCTTTCTTTGATGATTGTATTATATCAAATCATATTAATTTTTACAATTTTAAAGAGTAAAAGATTATAAGACATTTTCACATACAAATCATAATATTGTACATAGTTAAAAATACAAAAGAACTATGTTATTAAACATAGTTCTTCTGTATTTTTAATTTTCTCCTTCTATTAAATACAAATTATTATTATCCATTAAAATTTCTATTGGTTCATTATAAATAATACTTACTTTATTTAAATATTCAATGAATGGATTTACTCCTTTTATTGAATTTTCAACTATTTTTTGAATATTTTTATCATTTCTTTTTTCATTTAATTTTTTTATTTTATTTCCCGAATTAATAAAAAACTCATCAACTTGACCTTTAGAAATAAAGGGTATTTTAGATATTAATTCTCCAGTTTCTTTACTAGCATTTGCTAAACCTTTAGTAATTATAGTTTGTATAGATTTTCCTGTACTGCTTTCAATTTCATTATAACATTTAGTATATAATTCTCTATAATTAAACTCATATTCACTAATTTTTTCTTTTATTTCATTGATATAATTCTTATTAAAGTTTTCTAATAACATCACTTCAAGAAATGATGAAAATGAATATAAATATAACGCTAATTGATATTCCGTTAAATTTTCGCCTAACTTTTTAATTTTTGATTTAATTTCTTGATCACTATGCATTAATTCCTTTTTTGATAGCATAGTTTGAATTAAATCTCTATATAATAAAATGCTTTGTTCTGAGTTTCTTTTAATGTCTTGTACTAATATATGTTTGTTATTTTTATATTTCTCATTATCACAATTAAACTTATAATTATTTAATACATCTATTAGTGTATTTAAATTTCCTCTTATCTTTGCTTTTTCCTTTGCCTTAACAAAGTCTAACATTTCTTGCTGTATACTTTTAATCTCATCCAATTTATTTTCAATTGTCATTAATGCCACAGACATAAATATCATTGTCGGATCACATTGCAAAGGTTCCATTATAGCTTGACCTCCTCCAACACCACCGTCAGCTGCTTTCAAAGATCCTATATATCCACCTTTAGATTCAAACATTTCCATCCCCTTAGTATTTACTCTATAAATACCGCTCTTTCCGGTTTTTTTACCTAATTTTTGCATTGCAGATATCACTGGTTCTGAAGCAACTCCTAATGCTGCCAAATTTTTTATTGAATATTTTTCATATTTTACTTTTTTTAGAGACATTTCAGTTATTGTTGGTAAAAATTGAACTTCCATTATTTCATTTGACATATTTTTTCTTGATTCTTTTTCATCCATTCTAATTATTTCCTTTCTAATTTATATATTCATATAATTTCTTTCTGTCTTGCAATTCCTCATAATCTGCATTTTCAAAATTTATTGATATTATTTGTTAATCTTTGAAATTTTTAATATAGATAAATAATTTTCTCTACTTATCCTTTCCATAAAGCTCTTCCTAACTATAAAATAATTATACTCTCTTTTATTATTGCAATCAAGTTTTTTCAAAATCATGAAAAAGCTTTTATTTTTTATAAAGTATTTTCAAATATTTTTATTTAAATTTTCTAAAAATAGTAAAAATATAAAAAGCACGAAATTTTTACTCCACTCACAAATTCTTAACCTCAAAAAAACAAAAAAGACTTCGCAATTTCTGCTAAGTCTTTCTTGTTTGACAACCGCTTGTCCGCGGTCATCAGGAGGTTAATTAGCTTCTACTTGTCCGTAGTTGCTTAATTCACCAATGGATTTACGCAGGATCGATTTCTGCCAGTCTGCCAATGTCCTGGCCATCACTGGTGCAGACAATGTATTCTCCGTAGGACTTTTCAGTCTTGGTGAGAATATTTGCGTCTGGCGATCCGTCCTCCTTTGTCCCGTACAGAACCCAGTATGCTTCTCCCGGATATCCGGTGGAAACACCCCAGTCAGTCTGAATGGACCAACTACCGTCTGCGTTCTTGCGGGTGCGTGCTCCCTGCAGGAAGTCAGGAACAGTTTCCGAAACGGCCTGAGCCTTCATGATAGTTGCCTTCTTGTAGAAGACCCCATCCTTTTCGATCAGGTTCGTATCGGCATTGCCGATTACCCAGCAGTTCCAGCCACTCGAAGTCTTTTCAGACTTTTCATAGCCGATAACTGCACCGAACGGTGCTACCTCGCGTCCTTCGACGCAATCGAGCTCGATGCCCTCAGTTGTTACACTGATTGCCGACTTCAGAAACTCCGGGATATCGTTGTAAGAGCGAACTCTCACAGCATCCTTCCGCTGTCCTGCTTCCTTGTGAATAAAGATTGTGCTAGCCATAATTTTGGCCCTCCTAAATAATTATTTGCGTATTTCTTATACTATTGTCTTTCTGATATAGAAAATTTACCCTGATTGGGATTATCGAAGACTCAATAAGAATATACACATCTAGCTTCTCGCTAGTGTACTTTATATTATACCACTTTATGTTTACTTTGTCAAATTATTTTTTGGCATTATACAAAGCTTCACTCATTATATGGTTTTCAAATCTATAATGTTTATTACACAAACCTGTTAATCTAGGTCTATGTGTCACAATTACATAGGTTTTATCACTTAAATACTTTTCAATCATATTTGTAATTTTTTCTTCTGAAACACTATCCAAATTAGATGTTGGTTCGTCAAAAAAATACAAATCCTTGTCAATTAAAATACCTCTTATTAAATTTAACCTTTGCTTTTGACCAGCAGAAAGTTTAACTCCTTTTTCTCCTACTACTGTTTCTAATCCATTTTCTAAATTTAAAAACCATTCTGTTAAACCTGCATCTTCAAACAATTCTAATATTTTACTTTCTTTTATATCTTTACCTAAACATAAATTTTCTCTTATAGTCGTATCAAATAAATCAACCTCTTGTGAAACAAATACTAAATCTAAACGAGTATTTTTTACTTCTTTCCCATCAATTAATAACACTCCTTCTGTCAAATCATATAATCCAGATAAAATGTTCATTGCTGTTGTTTTTCCTTGTCCAGATTCTCCTGTTATACTTATTTTTTCACCCTTTTTTATTTTAAAATTAGGAATTGTTATTGGCACAGAATTTTTATTATATTTAAATCTGCATTTTTTTAGCTCTATTTCATTAAAATCTTTTACTACATTTAATTCATTTAATTTGCCAATTTTTTCATCAAGTTGCTTTTTAGCGGTATTAAAGGTTACTAATGAATCTATCATATAAACAATTGAATTTATATCTCCATCCAAATTACCTAGTAAACTAAAGTAAAATAATAAATATGGAAGTGCATCTCCACCATTTTTTGTCATAATTAAAGAGCTTACCAAAACAACAATATAAACAGAACTCATTAATAAATGAAATACTAAATTTGTGTCAGCTTTTTTCCTTTCGCTTTTTTTACCAATAGAAATATATTCATCGTTCTTTTTTGATAAACTATCTATGCAATATTTTCTAATATTTAATTTTTTTACAGTTATGATATTTTGTACAAAATCTATAAAAGTAGACATTGCTTCAGACTTTTTAGCTCTTGTTTCCTTTTCATATTTTTGTCTATTTTTTATCATTTTATATTTGCAAATAATTGCTATTAAAATTAAAAACAATGATATAATGCCTGTCCAAACAGATTGTCTACATGCCATTATTAAAAATGTTATAATTCCTATAATAAAACTAATTATAGAATTTATTATAAACCACATAATATCTAAAAATCCATTTGAAACATCAAATATTAAATTTTGCATATATCCAGTATGTACATCTGACAATTTTTTTGAACTCATTTTTTCTATTTTAGAAAAATAATATTCCAATATGCTTGACCTTGTCTTTATGTCACTAAACATTGTAAAATATGAAATACACCAATTTACTCCCCACATTATTAAATCTGTTGCGGCAATACTTAATAATAAATACAGTATTTTTTTCTCATTTAATGGACTAGTTGCAAATACTGCTAAAAATACAGATTGCCCAGATTGTGCCACTGAAAATATAATTCCTAATATGAATAATAATAAATACATTCTTTTATTTACTATTTTTAATAATTCTCGCATAACTTCCCCCTTTGATATTTCGTTAGTTATATTATAGCTATAAAGTTTTATATTTTCAATGTCAATTTTACTTGCCTAGAATTTTGAAAATGTTTCGTTCCAAACAGCCAATCTACGCTGATTAGATTTTGATGTATTCTAATATATGAAATGTAAGTGAGAAGAAACAAAGTAACCGTAATGTCACTTTGTTCTTTTGAATATAAAAACGATGTAAAAATTTAAATAACTTTTTTACATCGTCCTTATATTTATAGTCTTATTCTATTTTCCTTAAATATTCATCATAATTTCCAACATAAGAAAAAAATCTTTTTTCTTTTACTTCCACAATTCTTTCCGCCAAATTATTTATAAAATATCTATCATGCGAAACCATTAATATAGTTCCTTTATATTCTTTTAAAAATTTTTCTAACCATTTCAATTTTTCCATATCTAGGTGATTTGTTGGCTCATCTAACAAAAGTATACTTGGCTCTTTTAATAACAATGCACCTAAATTTACTATTGTTTTTTCTCCTCCACTTAAATCATTATAATTTTGATTTAACATTTTTTCATTTATTTGTAATCCAGAGCATATTTTATTAAATTTTTCTTGAATATCATAGCCTCCCATTTGTATATATTTTTGTTGTACATTTCCATATTTTTGTAGTAATTCACTCATTTTTTCGTCACTTTTTTCATAAGACATCTCATTTTCTAATTTTTTTAATTTTGTTTCTAATTCAAAAAAATGTTCAAAACTCCTTTGTAGAAAAGTGTATACATTTGGATTTTTTTCTTCATATTCATAAATTTGTTTCAGCATACCTATTGTAGCATTTTTCCTAATATTTATTGTTCCAGCACTTATATTTTCTTGTTTCATTATAATTTTAAAAACTGTGCTTTTTCCTGCTCCATTACAACCTATTAGTGCTGCTCTTTCACCTGTTTTTAGTGTTAAATTCATTCCATTTAACACATTTTTTAATCCGTAATTTTTTATTATATTATTTAATTCTATTTCTATCATAATTATATCTCCTTATATGTGTATTCTTATAACGAGATATAATGCCATATATCAACTATTACAACGACTATATTTAATATATAGCTTTATCTCGTTGTAATAGTTACACAGCCGAAGCCCCTATATTTTATTTTACTCCTTAGCTCTTTTTCTCTATTCATTTTTTTGCTCTCCTTTTTAATATTATGGTTATATAATAAGCTATTTTTTCTAGTTTGTCAATTCAGCTCTTTAATACCCTTACATAAATATTTCATTGGATATATTCTAACATAGTAGCACCAATTATTCCAGAATCATTTTTATATTTTGCTATTCTGATATCAATACCAGGTAGATTTTCCTTTATTTTATCAAAAAAGTAATTGTCATACTCTGACATTCCACCACCTATTGAATATTTACCAATACCATATACACTTTCTATTTTCTTTATTCCTCCAATAAAATTTCTTATATATTCTTGCAAAAGTATTTTTGCATCAATATCATTCTTTTCTATACATCTAAAAATTTCTGTTCTTGCATACTTTTTGTTTTTTATTCTGTTATATCTTTTTGACAATCCTTCAAAACTATTTATGTATTTATCATATTTTTCTCCAACTCTTTTGTTAAGTTTGCTTATATCCCATCCGACCTCACTGATACATTTTCCATTTTTCATATATGAAATTCCCAATCCTGATCCCAATGTAAACATTACAAATTCATCCCAAGCATTTATATAATATTCACATATTCCAGCACAAGTACAATCATTTTCTGTAAAAACTTTTGTGCCATATTTTTCTAATGCTATACGCCAATTAATTTTAGTTACATTAAGAGATCTTGATCCCAAGAATATTCCTTCCTCTTTTATATTTCCTCCTGGACATGCTAATCCGATTGAAGATACTTCATTAAACTCGAATTTACATTCTTTTTGTAGATTATCTATTAAAGATTTTATTATTTCTATGAATTTTTTAGTAGATTTTTCTATCTCTATAGTTTTATCCATTTTATTTAATAAATATATTTTATGCTCTAATCTTTTTTCATAAATATTATACAAACCGCAAGATACATGACTAGCACCAATATCAACACCTATATTATACTTTTTCATATTTATCTCCTCCTAATCTTTAAACTCCTGTATCCTTTAATTTCTTTGAAATAGATTCGTTCTCTTTTTCTGTACTTTCAATTTTTTTAATTTTCAATATATCTAATCCTGCTCTCACATATTTATTTTTCATAAAATATCTCCAAACGGTTCCATTCAAATAATTTTCAAGCATTAATAGCTCTATTCCCTTATCAATTCCTATATATTCCTCTGCAAACCAAGGTGATTTTTTTTCTAAATTGTATCCATCCTTAAACCCATATTTTCCCCATAATTTTGGAAAATTATTGTAATAATATTCCATTGCTTTTATACTTTCATTTGGTGTAAAAATAATTGAACCTATTGCACCACAAGGAGATACAGTACCATCATTCATTTTATTTAAATTAGCATCACTTGGTTTAGCTCCAAATTCACAATATCCTCTTGGAGATAAACATGAAGTTAATCCCCATGAATTTTCGTTATATGTTTTAAAATTATTCATATTATTTATGCAATATTGTCTATTTGCTTTAGTCGCTTTTATAGAATTTTCAAACCAATCAGTTTGATTTTCATCTTTTAAATTTCTAAAATCTATCCAAGCGTGTGAAAACTGATATGGAAATAATGTCCCACAATATGTATATATTATATCTTTAATATCGCAATAATCAGCTTTTTTCCTTTGGAATGTATAATACATACTTTTGTCTATAGGAAATGTTGGAGAGCTTACTCCCAAAACATATAACATTAATTGCTCTGCATACATATCCCAATGTCCCCAAAATCCAATTTCAGGTTTATACCCCATATAAAAATAATTATTTTTTTCGTTTCTATACCACTGCCAATTTATTTTTTTATACAAAATTTCAGCCTTTTTCTTCACATCTTTTCCAAAATATTCACCAGCAGTCAAAGCTCCACATATGAATATAGCTGTATCTATTATAGATACTTCACAGTCCCATTCTCTTTTACCATTTTCCATATTTACAAAATGATAAAAAAAGCCGTTTATTCCTTCAACATTATTAATAAATGTATCTAAAGTCCCAACTGCTTTATTATATGCACTTTTATATGAAATCCATTTGTGTTTTACTCCTATAACCAATGCTGCTAATCCGTAACCAACAGATGCTATACTTGAAATATTATCTGCCAATATTGTTTTATCTCTAATAAGACCATATCCCTTACTTTTCGTGTTATTATTTACTTCATTAATAAAGAATTTATAACAAGCTTTTAGTTCCTTTCTTACAATTTTTTTACCATAACATTTCAATATCCTCATTTACACCACGATCCCTTTATTTAATTATATTTTCATTTTTTATAATAATCAATGGAAATAACTGGAAACCACTTTTACATTTTAAGTTATTGATTTTCTTAAATTTTGCTTGTATAATTTTAGAAAAAGCGTGAAAAGGAACTTTATATAATACAAATCTCTAAAAGGCTTAAAATTGAATTCTGGAAATAGATCAAAAATTAATTTAAACAAATTTGACTAATTCCATTAATTTCAAATATGTCCTAATTTTCCAAAAATGGAAAAAGAGAACCGTCCCCTTTTCCCAGGAAGAAGGTTATATTATTATGAAATTACGAACACCTACATATTTTAATGAATTTCATTGCATTGCAGACAAATGTAAAGATTGTTGTTGCATTGGTTGGGAAATTGATATAGATAAAAAATCTGCTGATTTTTATAAAAATGTATCTGGTGAATTTGGAGAAAAATTGAGAAAAAGTATTGATTTTGGTTCACCTAGCCATTTTGCTTTAAATGATAAAAATCGATGTCCTCTTTTAAATAACAAAAATCTTTGTGAAGTTTATATACAATTAGGTGAAGACAAAATGTGTGATATATGTACAGAACACCCACGATATTATGAGTGGTTTAATAATTTAAAAGAAGGTGGAATTGGATTGTGTTGTGAAGAAGCTGGACGAATAATTTTGTCACAAAAACAACCTTTTACAACAATAGAAAAAGAAATTCCTTTTGAAGATGCAGATACTTATGATATGGAATTATTTAACTATCTTTTAAACTGCAGATCAAAAATAATCTCACATATTGAAAATACTGAAAACAATTTCAACCTAAAGATTCGCAATATATTATGGTATGCTTATACAATTCAATTAGATATTGATAATGACATGCTAGATGATGAAGAAATTTTTGATATAATAGATTACGAAAAAACAGATATAACACCAATACTAAATTTTTACACAACACTAGATCCACTTAATCCAGATTGGATACCTTATTTAAAACATAGCATTTTGACATATATTAATTCAAAAAATTATCTACATAATTTTGAAAAACAAAATCCACAACTTAATAATTACTTACAAAATATAGCAATATACTTTATTTGGAGATATTTTTTAAAAGCTACATTTGATAAAGATGTACTTTCAAAAATAGAATTTATGGCAATAAGTATAGCTCTAATAAAAATTTTATTCTTTTGCCAATGGTTAGAGAGCAAAACATTAACACTTGAAGACTGCACAGAAATAGTAAAAAACTTTTCAAAAGAAATAGAATATAGTGAAGATAATTTACAAAAGATTGAAGATATCTTCTATGATTCAACAGATTTTTCTATAAATAATATAATTGGAATATTTTAAAAATATACTGATATAAAAATTTTAGTACTAGTATAAAATATAGAAAATGACTTTCAAAATATTCCACAATTTACGTATATTTTTAATTAATAATACTAAATATAAAAAAGATATTCGAGTTATTCTTTCAACTCGAATATCTTTTTTATAATTTATTATTGTCTATTTTCAAGACTCTTTACATTTTTCAAAAATATAATCACTCACAAACTTCTCAATAATTCTTAGCCTTTTCTCTGACACATCATCCTTCAAATGATATCTTTTTAAAGTATCTATAACATAATTTTTCTCGTTAATAATTTGAAAAGTTTCTTTAAAATTAATATCAAAAACCATAGCCATAACTGAAATTACATTATCTATGTAATCAATTCTTCTGCCTTTTTTTCTTTTGACTAATTTCTTATTCATCACTTCATCAAATACTTCGTCTGCAACTGTAGATAAATTAACTTCCTCTTCATCACCTTTAAAAAAAATATTAGCAGACTCATATAAAATATCGGTTTTATCAGCATCTCTTATAATTTTTGCAAATAGAAGTTCTTCACTATTTAATCCTTCTTCGATTGCAAATTTATTATGATTTTTTATTGCTTTAAAAATTAAATCATCATATTTATCAGTTTTAACATAGTTTCTAATATTATTTTTCAAAATTTCTACACCATAATCACCATGGTCAAAACTTTCTAAATCCCTATATGTTTGATGAATTTTATATTGATCAAATCTACCAATATCGTGAAGCAAACCAATTATTGAAGCAATTTCAATTTGTTCTTGTGTTAAATTCAATCTTGTAGCAATATCTTTTGAAACTTTCATAACTCTAATTGAGTGATATATTTTTCTATCTATATTTTTATCTTTTGTATCAAATTGTTTTATATAAATTTTAAATTTACTTATAGCATTATCTAAATCTATATACATATATTTTTCTCCAAATTAAATTCTATTAACACCATCTTTTATTGCAGCTTCTGAAACAGCTTTTGCTACAGCATTTTTAACTCTTGGATCAAAAGCTTGTGGTAAAATATATTCTTCATTTAGCTCATCATCACTAACAAGACCAGCAATTGCATATGCAGCAGCAATCTTCATATTTTCTGTTATTTGACTAGCTCTAACATCTAATGCACCTCTAAAAATTCCAGGGAATGCAATAACATTATTAATTTGATTTGGAAAATCTGAACGACCTGTTCCCATTATTTTAACCCCTGCTTTTTTTGCTTCATCTGGCATAATTTCTGGAGTTGGATTAGCCATAGCAAATACAACTGGATCATCGTTCATTGTTTTAATCATTTCTGCAGTTAATACTCCAGGAGCAGAAACTCCAATAAATATATCTGCACCAACTAAAGCATCTTTTAATGTTCCTTTTGTAAAACTTCTATTTGTAACTTTTGCAATAGATTCCTTAATTGGATTTAAGTTTTCTCTTCCCTCATATATTGCACCAGTTCTATCACATAAAATAACATCTTTTAAACCTAAAGTCATTAATAATTTAGCAATAGCAATACCTGCTGCACCAGCTCCATTTATAACAGCTCTACAATTTTCTATAGATTTATTCAAAATCTTCATTGAATTTATAATTGCAGCACTTGTAACAATTGCAGTTCCATGTTGATCATCGTGAAAAACTGGAATATCGCATTTTTCCTTAAGTTTTTCTTCAATTTCAAAACAACGAGGTGCAGAAATATCTTCAAGGTTGATTCCACCAAAAGATCCACTTATGTTATAAACTGTTTGAACAAATTCGTCTACATCTTTTGTTCTAACACAAATAGGAAATGCATCTACATCACCAAATTCTTTAAATAAAACACTCTTTCCTTCCATAACTGGCATACCTGCCTCTGGACCAATATCTCCTAATCCTAATACAGCTGTTCCATCAGTTATAACAGCAACCATATTCCAACGACGAGTTAATTCCCAACTTTTTTTATAATCCTTTTGAATTTCAAGACAAGGTTCAGCAACTCCAGGTGTATATGCTAATGATAAAGCCTCTTTACTATCAACTTTAGATCTTGCAGAAATCTCGAGTTTTCCTTTCCATTCATAGTGTTTTTTCAATGATTCTTCTCTATAATTCATGTTGTCCTCCTTAATTTTTATTTAATACAATATTATTATACTCGTCTCAAATTTTCTCGTCAATTTATTTTATAAAATCTGAAAAAAACTGACCACTTGTTTAAAATGTGTCAATGGGGACGGTTCTTTTTGACAACACCTTTGTCCATACACACCTTTTTAAATTTTTCCCTCAAAAAAAATGGAACCTTTCGGTTCCATTTTTTACTCAATAGGAATATTCTTCTTTTCACTTTTTGCGTTTTCATCTTTCTTTGGAACAGTCAACTTTAATGTTCCATTTTTAAATTTGGCTTTGATATCCTCTTCTTTTACATCTTTACCTACAAAGAAACTTCTTGAACATTCTCCTATATATCTTTCTTTGTGAATATATTTCTTTTTCTTTTCTTCATCTTCTTCATCTTTTTTTGCTGTTACTGTAAGGTATCCATTATCAATTTCAAGTTGAATATCTTCTTTATTATATCCTGGTAAATCAACTTCAATTTCGTATCCATCATCAATTTCTTTAATATCTGTTTTCATTAAACGACTTTCTTTCATACTAAAAAATGGATCAGAAAACATTTCGTCAAATAAGTCCATTTCTTTTTTTCTTGGCATTAACATCATAATAGATTCCTCCTTAAAATACATATTCTTTTGTAAATTTTTCATTTACAGTTTATATTATATCCCAATTTTTAGCAAAGTCAATATGTGAGTGCTAATTTTCACATAAAGTTCACCAAGTTAGCAAATTAGCATCATATTTCTGCTTAACAACCAACTTTTCCATATAATATTGCATTTTAATTTTATTTATATTAATATAGAATTAACTATAATTTTTTTAGGGGGTTCTTATGGGATTTTTTGATAAATTAAAAAATATTGGAAAAGCTATAAAAAGTAATATTCCTGGTGATATAAAAGATGGAATTAATCATATTTCTAAAGATTTTAATAAAGATATTTCCAGTAACATTGATAGCTCTTCTGCTGAAAATACTATTCCGGATAAATTTAATAAATTTCCAAGCTTTGATGGTGAAATTTCTCATGTATCTGAAAAAGAAACACCTTCATATATTTTGTGTGCTTTAACATATGAAAATGTTTCCTCTCTTGATTTTGAAGACTATCTTTATGAAATAACAAGAGCTGGATATATTCAACAATCTAATGACAGATACGAAAAGGAAAATACTTTTATTATTGTCGAATATATAGAGAAAACTTTACATATAGTTTTTCATATTAACAAATAATATAAAAAAATATAAAAAAGAATGACTTTATTCGCAATCGTTGATAAAACATATTTGCAATAAATTCATTCTTTCAAATCTTAAGTATTCCATTTACAAAAATCACTCATATTTATTTCATAATTTTCACATCTTATATACTTATTTTCTTGTGTTTTCCTTATTTTTGTTAATTCAAATAATTCGTTACTATTCCACAATTTTTCAATATATTCTATGTATTCTTTATCTTTTTCTTTATCTGCATATTTATATAAATATTCATTACGAAATTTTTCAAAGTCCACCGGATCCTTTTTTTCTTTAAAATAATCTATCATATTATATATTGTTGGCAAAGCTTTTTCAAAAAACTTATTTTGATTCATATCACTATATTTTAAATTTGTTTCTTCAGGAAACATTTCATTAACATATCCTATTTTATATTTTAAACATGCATCTTTTATAGGTTTCATTTGTTCCAATATAAATTTTCCATATGGTGAATGAATGTAATTTTCTTTTTCAACTTCTAATTCATAAATTTCTTTTATTTTTTCAGGTAAATTATCATCTATATTTTTTAGTGCATTAAATAATAATTTATTATCATGTGAATGAATTCCCAAAATATTTGAATACACACATTTTGCTCCAGCATTTGCTACAGATTTTATTAACTGATCTATTTCCGCTTTTGAATTCAAATATGGTATCACAGGAGAAAAATGTATATGAACTGGAATTCCTTTTTTAGTCATTTTTTTTATTATATTTATTCTTTCATTTGTACTTGGTACATTAAGCTCTATTTTTCTAGATTTTTCATCTGTTGTAGTAATTGTTGTTTGAACTAATACCAAATCTTTTTTTGCTAATTGCTCTAAAATATCAATATCTCGCTCTATTAATACAGATTTAGATAAAATAGTTATTGGAATTTCATATTTTAAAAATAATTTAAGTATTTTTCTGGTACACTGTGTTTCCTGCTCTTCTTTTATATATGGGTCAGTATTTGAACCGAAAAATACAATTCTTTTATCAATATTTTTTAATTTTTCATCTATTTCATTTACTATATTTTCATCTATTTTTATCTTTTTATAAAAATCATTTGTATATGCATTAAGACAATATGCACAACAATAACTGCATCCTGTATATGTATTCATAAAATACTTCCAATGATGTGAACGCAGTGTTAAAATATCTCTATGAAATAAATTTATAACATTATCCATTACTCTAAGTTCCTCTCTATTATATTATTATTATCCAGTTTAAAATTGTAAGACTTAATTATATCATTTAAATTTAGCGGTATTCCCTTTACCGAAAATCTTGTTTTCCAGTAATTAAATATATTCTCTGAACTTCGTGTATATAATTCTTTCCTATTTTTATTTTTACATATTATGATACTACAAAAGGATTTAACATTTTCATTATCTTTTTCAATAACATCCAAATTTTTAAAATATTTACTAAAATATAAACCTCTATTTACAATAAAATTTTTAATAATCTCTTTGTGCTCCTCACAATCTTTTATAATATTTTTATGATACTTAAATTCTACTTCTATTGCTTTTTTTTGATAATTAACAGCATACTCAAAATTTTTTAATATCTTTATTGGATTTAAAAATCTACCATAAATAAAGCTACCATATGTATCATTTTTTAAATCTTCTTCTAACATTTTTTCAGGTAAAAACGTAGCCTTAAGTTCTTTGCAATTTATTTTTTTATGCTTTTGAAAGAAAGCCTTTTTACTAATAACCACAATATCTATATCATTAAAATTTTCAGAATATACATATGAGCCTATTATAAAAGAGCAAATTATTTCATCATTATATTCAGATAAAAAAGTATTAATTTCTTCATCCATAAACAATCTTCCCCCTATATTTATATCACTTATATTTCGATTTCATGATTTGCTATTGTATTTATTCCATACAATGCTGACTTTCTACCATATTTTGAAATAATAATTTTATTTTTATTTTTTAAAGATTTATGTACTGAATCATTTACAATATTTTTTATATCATCAAAAAAGTATCGTGCTGCATCAGTCATTCCTCCCCATATAAATAAACATTCTGGGTCTAATGTAGTATAAATATTTGCTATTGCCTTACTAAAATAATATATTGAGTTTTTAAATATTTTATTCAAATTTTCATCTTTATTTTCTTTAATGTAATTTAAACTACTTTCAATATTATCTCCACTTATTTTTAAGTATTTATTTATCGAATTTCGCATTGCTTGAGCACCAGATATTGCATTTAAGCACCCTTTTTTTCCACAAAAACATACATATTTTTCATTATCAGAAATATATGTATGACCAAATTCTGGAGCAATTTTATTTGCACTTCTATATAATTTATTATTTTGAAATATTGATAATGCAATACCAGTTCCCCAACTTACAGCTAAAACATTCTTTGTAAATTTGAAATTTTCCGACTTCAAACATCCTATCAAACCTGCATCTCTATCACTTATTATAAAAATATTAAAGTTGAAATATTTTTTTAAATAATTTACCATATCAAAATTATATAAATTAAGATTTATTGCATGAATTATAATTCCTTTTTCAATATCAACAGCCCCTGGAATAGAAATTCCTACAGAATTTACATTATCATTCTCATTTTCACTTATACTTTTTATTATATCTTTTAACTGATTTAATACATTTGCTCTATCAGTACTAACCAAATTATATTTCTTTAGTATTTGACCATAAAAAACAGCATATTTAATATATGAACCACCTATATCTATACAAATATTACTTTTCATATTCACTATCCTTTTTATTACGAACTTCATTTAACATTCTCTGAATATTCGTTTTATTTACAGCATTATTAACATGTTTTTCTAAACTTTCATCTTTTGATATTGTAATTGGTGTAGTCATTTTTTCATATAATCTTTGTGCTTCTGACTCATTAAGTTTTCCAATACATTTCAATAAATCAGGTGACCATGTATTTACTGTATTTTTAAACTTAAATGCACTACCAAAAATATACGACTCTCTTGATGAATTACTTAAACTAAACAATTCTTTTTTTAAATCAAATGGCACATCAGCTGGAGGTCTAACATATGGTACTGCAACATACAAATTTTCCGATTCATTTTCTAAACATTGTTGTAAAAGTTGCATCATATACATTTGATAAACATGATGATTACTTCCAATTATAACTCTTTGATTTTCATCAAAACAAGATAAATATGTTAATGCTGCAAAGTCAATATCTATGTTATATTTTGTACCATTAACAACAACAGGAACCTTAGTATCACGAACTCTTGAAACCAAAATATCTTCGTCTTTCAACCTTTTATGAAATTCCAACTGATCTTTTGCTATTCTTGATGGTAACGTTTTGCTTTTAAAATCAATATTACTAGCATTAAAAACAAGAACTTTTTCAATACTATCTCTGCATTTCTCGCCACACTCTTTACAATATACTTCATTATCTTTCATAATATATGATCTTTTTGTAACAAAATCATTAGCACTTCCGCTTTTCATATCAATAACACCGCAAGGACATCTTAAAACTTTTAATTTTTTTTCTTTAATAAATCCATTATCTATTAACTTTTGAACATTAGAAAATAATTCTGGTTCATTTTCCGTATCAACCCAAACATCATCAACATCAATATCCATTTGATATAACAAATTATAATAGTCATCAACAAAATCAGATCTTTTCACATAAGAATCCATTAAGTTTATTCCTAAATATGATTTTGCACCTATTCTTTTGGCCAAAACATCTGCAATTGATGGTATAACAATCATACCTATTTTTTCTTTTCTATGTGGTTTCATCGGCAATGTAATTACAGCCATATCACTATTAACTATATTTTTTTGCATGTTATAATACCCTTTCCATCTTTACTTATAATTTCTGCTATAGATCCATTTATAATAGCTAATTGAGGAGGAACATGTCCAATATCTGCATTGTATATTACAGGAACATGCAAATCACCTAATGCATCCTTTAATGTTTCTTCATAAGAGATATTATATTCGTTTTCACAAATTGCAGGTTTTCCAAATATAAATCCACTTGTATATTTAAAATAACCACTTTCTTTCATTTCCCACAAAGCACTATAAACATCTGCTGTATTTAATGCAAAACTCTCAAGAAACCAAATAATTCCATCTTTTTTATATTTTTCAATATAATTTATCGTATTATCATATTTAGTTCCTATTAATTTTGTTATAGATTCTAAATTTCCTCCAATAATTCTGCCCTTTAATGATATTTTTTCCTCATTATATAAATTTTTCCATTCTGTTTTTTTATCAAAGTTAAAGTCTCCAATTATATCTGATCTTTGATGAACGCTCTGATATTTTTCCGATGATATTTGGTTTATTTCAGCCCCCTCTAACATTTTTATTGTATTTAATTGAGATACTCCTATTTTTTTCATACCATAATTCATAAAATTATCAGCATGTATTGTTGCAATATCAAAATTTGTTGTTAAATAATATGATAAAACTGTTGTATCTGAAAAACCTTGAATCCACTTTGGTTGCGAATTTTTTAAAATATCTTTATGTTCATTCAAAAATGGCAACATTTCAATTAAAAATTGTCCTCCTTTTAATGTTATAATTGCCTTAACATCTTTATTGGTCCATAATTTTAAAAATTCTTCTGCTCTTTCTTTACCAGATGAGCTTCTTGCTTTATCATTTTTCATAATATTGCTTGATTCTATTATATTATGACCATAACTTTTAAAATTTTCTTTGGCTTTCTCAAACTTCAAAATTTCAGTATCTTTCGATATTCCTTTTGATGTTGCAATCACCCCAATATAGTCATTTTTATTTAGATTTTTAGGATAAATCATTTTACACCTCTTACATACTTTAGTATACTTATTATATTATATGAATTAATTTTTGCTCATATAACTTTTATAACATTTGTATCTAAAATTTCTCTATATCTATTCACACATAATGTATTTTATATCGTTTTTATCAATTAATCAATCTTTTATGCTATAATTATTATCTTTTATATTAATTGCAATTCAATTCTAAATCTTATTACTTCCTGTTTTTATAATTTTAAATTTCACACATACCTCAAAATTTAAATGTATCTTTTTGGTGAATTTTGTTGATAATAAATTTTAGCTATGATATATTATTTACGAAAATTTTCAAATAATGAAATTGTAATTTTTATAGGAGGGTAATTATGGATTTCGAACAATGGAAAAATTTTAATAAAAATGGCGAATGGACAAAAGAAATTGACGTTCGTAGCTTTATTCAAGCAAACTACAAACCTTACACAGGAGATGCAACTTTTTTAGCTGATGCTACAGAAAAGACAAAAACTCTTTGGAATGAAGTTCTTGAATTATACAAAAAAGAAAGAGAAAATGGTGGTGTTTTAGATGCTGATGTAAAAACTCCATCTACAATAAATGGATATGATGCAGGTTACATTGACAAAGACTTAGAAGATATAGTTGGTCTTCAAACAGACAAGCCTTTAAAAAGAGCTATTATGCCAAATGGAGGTATTCGTATAGTTGAAAAATCTTGCGAAGCTTATGGTTTAAAAGTTGATGAAGAAACATCTAGAATTTACCATGCTTTAAGAAGAACACATAATGATGGTGTTTTCGCAGTATACACACCAGACATTAGAGCTGCAAGAAGCTCACACTTAATAACAGGTCTTCCTGATGGATATGGTCGTGGAAGAATTATAGGTGACTACAGAAGAGTTGCATTATACGGTGTTGATGCATTAATAGAAGCAAAAAAGAAAGATATGGAAACATATGACAGAGACGAATTCACATATGATGTAATTAGAGCTCGTGAAGAAATGCATGACCAAATTGCTGCATTAGAAGATTTAAAGAAAATGGCAGAAAAATACGGATTTGATATTTCAAAACCAGCATCAAATGCTAAAGAAGCTATTCAATGGTTATATTTTGGGTACTTAGGAGCTGTTAAAGACCAAAACGGTGCCGCAATGAGCTTAGGAAGAACATCTACTTTCCTAGATATATATATTGAAAAAGATTTAGAAAATGGAGTTATAACAGAAGAAGAAGCTCAAGAATTAATGGATCATTTTGTTATGAAATTAAGACTTGTTAGATTCCTACGTGCTCCTGAATATAACGAATTATTTAGCGGAGACCCAGTTTGGGTTACAGAAAGCATTGGTGGTATGGGTGTTGATGGAAGAACATTAGTTACCAAAAATTCATTCAGAGTTTTACACACATTAAGAACATTAGGACCTGCTCCAGAGCCAAACTTAACTGTTCTTTGGTCTAAAAACCTACCACAAGGATTTAAAGATTTTTGTGCAAAAATTTCAATTGATACATCAGCTATCCAATATGAAAATGATGATTTAATGAGAGTTACTCTTGGCGATGATTATGGTATTGCTTGTTGCGTATCTGCAATGAAAATTGGTAAACAAATGCAATTCTTTGGTGCAAGAGCTAACTTAGCCAAAACTTTATTATATGCAATAAATGGTGGTAGAGATGAAATATCTGGAAAACAAATAGGTCCAAAATTCAGACCAATAACATCAGAATACTTAGACTATGATGAAGTTATGGAAAAATTTGATGATATGATGGAATATGTTGCTAAAATTTATATTAAAGCATTAAATGCAATCCACTACATGCATGACAAATACTCATATGAGGCATTAGAAATGGCTTTACACGATAAAGAAATTTTAAGAACAATGGCATGTGGTATCGCCGGACTTTCAGTTGTTGCAGATTCACTATCTGCTATAAAATATGCAAAAGTAAAAGTTATAAGAAACGAAGATGGTTTAGCTGTAGATTATGCAGTTGAAGGTGATTATCCAAAATATGGAAATGATGATGACAGAGTTGATTCAATTGCTGTAAATATTGTTAAAGAATTTGAAAGAAAATTAGAAAAACACATCATATACAGAGGTGCAAAACCAACACTTTCTGTTTTAACAATAACATCAAATGTAGTTTATGGTAAAGCTACTGGAAATACACCAGACGGACGTCGTGCAGGAGTTCCTTTTGGACCTGGTGCTAACCCACTTTATGGAAGAGATTCAAATGGTGCATTAGCTGTTATGAATACAATAGCTAAACTTCCTTACGAATATTCAGAAGATGGTATTTCATTTACATTTGCAATAACACCAAATACTTTGGGAAATGATTCACAAACACAAGTAAATAACTTAGTAAGTATGTTAGATGGTTACTTTATGCAAACAGGACATCACATTAATGTAAATGTATTCAACCGTGCATTATTAGAAGACGCTATGGAACATCCAGAAAATTATCCTCAACTTACAATTCGTGTTTCTGGATATGCTGTTAATTTTATAAAATTAACAAGAGAACAACAATTAGATGTAATTCGTAGAACAATTCATGAAAGAATTTAATCAAAAAATATAATAAATGAATCCTCCTGGTTAAATGCAAATTTAACCAGGAGTTTTTTATGAGTAAGAAATATTCAGATAAACAAAAAAGAATCATATCAATAGCACTAGTCACATGATATGATTCTCTTTTTTTACAGTCTCCGCAAAATCAGTAAAATTACGACTACAATTATAACTGAAATTATTGCCCGAGCACCATTCTCTGACAAGCCTCCTTTCATAAGCAAACGTTTAAGAAGGTCTCCAAGCCAATCTATAATTGGCTTAAAAATCACCCTCCAAGTTGCCTTAAAAATTCCGCATATTGCCAAAATTACTAGGATTGCAATTAGCCATCCCATTCTTTCTACCTCCCTTTACATTGATACTTTATTATAGCTCTATATTTATTATTATGTCAAATAAAACCACACATAAGCATTATTACTCATGTGTGGTTTGCTCTATTATGCATTTTTTGCATCTTTTGCATTATTTTTTTCTTTTTTCATTTTTATAATTTCAACTCCAAGAGTTATAACTCCTAATACTACAGCAAATCCTATTAATACTAAAGTATTTTTTCCAATAAAGTTTGTGCTTGTTGAAATTAAACATTCCTTAAATACTTTTATTGTGTATGTCATTGGTAGTAATGGATTTAAGAATCTAAATCCTTTATCAATTGTTTCTACTGGGAATGTTCCTCCAGCAGCAGCTAATTGAAGTACTAATATAATTAATGCTAAGAATTTTCCAATATCTCCAAAATTTCTAATTAAGAATTGTATAATTGTCATAAATACGCCACCAGTTATGGCACATTCTAATAAATATACTCCCATATTTGTTACATCAAAACCTAATCCAAATTTTAATACTAATCCAGTAACTACACCATCTATTAATCCAATTCCAATATACATTAAATTTTGTAAAATTTTATTTTTTGCGTTATAATCTAATTTTCCAAATCTATGTCTTTGGTCATAATATAAAACAACATAACACATTAAAGCTCCAACCCATAATCCAATTGATAAGAATAATGGTGTAAATGCAATACCATATGAACTTACTTCACCATAATCCTCTTCTTCAATTTTTACTGGATCTGATACGAAATCATTTAATCCATTTAATTTAGTTAGCTCTGTTTTAGATTCTTCTAATCCATTATTAATTTCTGTTTTGAAAGTATCAACACCATCTAATAAAGTTTGACTACCTTCTACAGCAGAAGTACTTCCTTCATCTAATTTATTTAAAGAATCCTTAACTGTTTCTGAACTTGTGCTTAATGTTTTTAATCCAGTTTCAAGTGATTGTGCTCCACTTTGAACTTGAGTACCTCCAACTTTTAAGGTTGAAAGACCATTTTTTAAAGTTTCTGTTCCATTTTTAACAGATGTTAATCCTGTTTTTAATGTACCAATTTTTTCCATTAATCCAGAAATTTCTGATGAACTTGATTTTAAAGTTTCTGTTCCATTTTTAAGTGATTGAGCTCCAGCTCTTACTTCATCACTTTTTGCTGATAAAGACTTTGCACCTGCAGCAATTGCTTTACCGTTATCTTCTAATTTATATTTTTCTTTTCCAGCTATTATTGCTTTTGCACTTTGGGCCATTTGGCTTATTTGTTCATTTGTAACACCATTTCCATTTATTGCATTATCATAATCTATTATAGATTGTAATAATTGATTTTGACTACCATCTAATTGATTTACTAAAGTTGTATACGATTGAATGTTTTTAGCTAAATTATCAGTATTTTGTGTATAACTTTGAACACCTGCATTTACTTGCTCTGCACCATTATTTAAATTATCTATACCTTGTGTTAAAATAGATATTTTGTCTCCTCCATTTGTAGATAAGCTATCAACTCCAGCATTAATTTGAGCTATTGCATCATCTAATGTTGTTGCTCCACTTTCTAAACTTGCAACACCTTCGTTTACCTGTGATACACCATTATTTAAACTTGAGCTTCCTGCATATGCACTTTTTACTCCATTGTCAAAATCTGTATATTTGCTATTTAATAATCCAATTCCACTGTTTAAATCTTTTAATCCACTATTTAAATCAGATGTTCCATCATATATTTTATCTGCTCCATCTGAAATTTCTTGTAAGCTATCTGGAACTTCTGCTAATGTATCTGATAATGTTGATACAACTTCTTTTCCAACTTTACTTTGTAATTCCATTTCTGTTGCTGTTACAACTTTGTTAATTATTTGTGATGCTAAGTAATTGCTTTGTTGGTTTGGTGAATATGTTATAGTTGCAACTTTTTTATCTTCTTCTTTTGCACTATTTAAACATTCTGTAAAATTGCTTGGTATTGTTATTGTTGCATAATATTCTGCATTTTGTAGTCCCTCATTTGCTTCATCTTGACTAACTTCGCAAATATCCATAACATCTTTATCTTTTAATTCTTTCACCAATTCACTTCCTTGGTTAGTTCCGTCTACCCCTTTATCTAGATTTACTATTGCTATTTTCATATCTGTTAAATTTCCATATGGATCCCAATATGATTTTAAATAGAAGAAGCTATATATAATTGGAATACATAACACTACTATGAAAATAATAATTTTGAAAAATTTTTTATTCTGCATCTTTTTCAACTTCCTTTCTTTTTAAACCATTTACTAAGAAATGCAATATATTATCTGCTATTTCTTTTTCATCTAATTTTTTATAATCTTCATTCCAGTCTATCATTAGTGCAATATACATTTTGTATATTAGAAAGGTCGTAATATCTATATTTTGTACTTCAATTTTATCATTTTGAATTGCAAGCTCTAATTGTTTTCTTATATAATTTTGAATTTCTTTATCCACTATTTTTAAATTATCTTTTAGTTGCTCATTTTTTAATATCTCTGATTCTTTAAATAGCATTTTTAAGAATTTACAATTTTTTTTGTATTTTAACAAATTATATATTACCTGATGTACTGTTTCCATAAAGTCTAATTTTTTAGACTCTACATTTTCAATTATTTTTCTCATATTTTGAAGCTCTTCTTTTATGCAATATTTTAAAAGCTCTTCTTTACTTGAAAAATAAGTATAAACAGTTTTTTTGGTTACTCCTGCTTCACTTGCTATTTCATCCATAGATACTTTTTTAAAGCCGTAATTAGTAAATAATTTTTTTGCTGCATTAAGTATTTGCTCTTCCTTCATAAGCTTTTACTTCCTTTCTATACTAGTATACCATTTCAGTATATTAGTATACTCTCATTTTTATTCTTTGTCAAGAATTTTAGTAATAAAAAAGGAGAAAGTTTATTAAACTCTCTCCTCCTGGATTAAACTAATCTTTCAGCTTCTTCCAATAATTTTTTCATTTCGTCTGTTAGCATGAATTATAAATTTTTTCAGAATGCATTATAATTCTTATCATAAAATTGGTTTACTTATAAAACAGTAATTTTTAAGACTTTTTCAAAATACTTTTTTATAGTCAATTATTAACAATTATATTACAAATTAGGTAAAATAAATATTAATGCCACAGTCATCGTCGCAACCATAAAAATAATCGCAGCAATTCCAAAATACATTGATGTTGTTTCCACTTTAATAATTGAATTTAAATCGTCATTTATATATAATATCTCTTTCTCGCCAACAGGATATTTAAGTATAGAATTTTGTGTTCTTTCTATATATGTTTCTCTTTTTTCCCCTTTAATATCTCTATTAATTTTTCCATAATTTTATCATAATAATCATATAAATCAATTATATAATTATATTTTTTTAAATAATTTTTTGCTTTTATTTATTTTTGATATATTAAAACTCAAAGCACTTCACACAAAAAAAAGAAAGTCAAAAAGACTTTCTTTTATAGGGTTATTCTCCTTCATATGGGTTATTTTACTAATTTTTCTGCTTTTATAAGTAATTCTTGTAATTTTTTTTCAATATCTTTTGGATTTGTTTCCGTAAGATATCTTGCATCTGATTGGATATCTCGCATTTTATATACTTTATCCATGTAAAATTCTTCGCACCCTTCTGCAGGATTTTGATGAGCAAGTTTATCTCCAAGCTCAAATATTTTTTCATATGTGCTCATATAGATTCCCTCCAATTAAAGATATTAACTATATTATACCATTTTCCTATTATTATGTCAATTTGTATTGCTATATTTTATCTTTTTAATATATTTTTTATTCTATCAATTATTGATCTAAAAAAACTTTTCTTTTTCACTTCTATCAAACTTCTATTCTCATCAACGATATGATTTGCTGTAGCAGTATTAGTATTATTAGTAAAAATATTACCTATATTATATTTTTTTCTTTTTTCAATTTCGTTTTTTTCTAATATTTTTCTATCATATATTTCAATTCTTTTTTTATCACGCTCTGTTGCCCAATATTTAATATATATATTGGCTAGTAAAATTTTGGTTAATTGGCTTACTTTTTGGTCTTCTAAACTTCTTCCAATATCATATGCATATTTATAACTTTTATCCATATTTTCATAATACTTCTTTATTATACTATTCGGTATCTTTTTTAATAAATTTTCTGGTATATATTTAAAAATTTCTAATATTTCTGTATATGACTTTGCATATTCTTCTTTTGTATATGTCATCTATTTATCACCAGCTTTCCAACTTATAGATCAGGAGAAGTTTGTTGATTCTCCGTCATCTCAATTCTTTGATTCATAATTTCAAACCTTTCTTCAGGAGTTGTTTGCATTACTGCGCTCTTGCCTAAAATTGTAACCTGATCTTCAGTCATTTTTTGATTTTCTGTTTTTTCTTCAGATTTAATTATTTTTTCTAGTAATCCATCAACATATCTTATAAGCTCCCCATTCCATTCAGACTTTACTGCCCAATAATGAATTTCTCTTGGATTATATCCAGACTCCTGTACAAATCTATCAATTTCGTCATATTGAGGATTCCAACTTTCCTTAAAATAGTGCTTAGTAACTGCTTGTTGATTAACAGTATTTAGCTCTAATGGAATTGCAGATGACGTTTCATATAATCGACCAGTATATTGAGGTATTTTCCTTTTCCTTTTTATTTCTCCTGAAACACTTAATTCTGCGTCTCTTCTACTCATTCCCAATTCAACTTTTTTCTTAATTAAACTTTCTTTTTGAAGTTCTAGAATCGTTTCTGTCAAATTATCAATATTTCTCAAATTTCTATTTAAACGAGCAGCATTTCCAAAATGGATACTCATCTGTCCAGTTCCAGGTACATCAATTATAAATGCGTCTTTCGCAAATTCCTGTGACAAATCTTTTGTCATTCCATAATTTATTTTATAAAATGGATCATTTTCTGTGTTACAGACATTTAATACATTTAAACATGCTATTAGTGTACAAAAGGCTTGATCCTTTTGATTCAACCATTTCTTTGCAGAATCTATATTGTAACGTTTTTTATTATCCATATATTGTTCACCTTTACGATCTGCTATAGCTTGATACTCTTTTGATACTCTATTTGACATTAACATCCACAACGCAATATCATTAATCGCTTGATACTGATCTATTAATGATATACTACCTATCATTCCGCGTACATGGATTTTCACCATAATCATTTTTCATTCTAAGTAATACTTGACTATTTGGATCTGATAAATTCAGAGGTGGTAACGTTATAAGTCTATTTTCATACCCAAAAACTTCTTTTGTACTTTGTTTTTTCACAAAAGCTCTTACATTCTCTTCACTTTTTTGTTCACAATAAATATTAACAGCCTCTCTTAAATTAGCACATATCTCTTCATAAGTTATTACATTTTTTCCGGATTCCAAATTTCCTCCATTTTTCATTTGCATAATCTCCTTGTTATCTTTCTCACTTTAAATTTATTATAACAATACAAAATGAAATATTCAACAATAAAAACAATAATTAGATATTCTTTATTGTCAACTGATTTTTTTATTTGCTCCTTATAAATGTATTTTAGATTTGTTTGATATAAGAAAAATAGCAACTTTCAATTTTTTGAAAATTGCTGTTTTTTCGATACTTACCTGTTCTGCATCAAAACAAACTCTGCATCGCATATTATTTACAACCACATCCAATTTAATCTCCCTTACAACTTACTATTTTTTAATATCTTTTTGTTTTTTGTCTTTCCATATTTCGAATTCTTCATCCAATGGAATTTTACTTTTACAGTTGTCTCTAAATTTTTCTTGAATCTTAAAGTAGTCTTGGTACTTCTCTATTTTACTCCAAGGAATAACCTTTTCAAAATCTTCTTTTCCTATTATGTTTTCTCCTAACATATACTCCAATATATATCTATCTATTGGAATATGACAAAACTCATATATTTTTTCAATATCATTGCAATCCAATAAATTTAAATATTTAAATGTCATATTTATCCACTTTTGAGCTTGTCCAATTGTAAAACCTTCATATTCATTTTTCTTAAATTCTTCTATTAGTGCTTCACAAGCATCTTCATGTAATTTATCAAAAGTAGTCTGTTCTGTAATATTACAATCAATCATATTTTTAATTTTCGCGCTTATACACTTTCTAGCATTTTTTTTAATTTCATCTCTTAAAGCCACCTCTTGTTTTTTACCTTCATTCTTTTTTGATTCTCCTGACTTAGGAAATCCCCTCATTGTTCTCTGTAAATCTCTATAAGCCTTTTCTATAGCTAGCTTTATAAAATCATCTAAACAATCAAAATCATCCTTTTCAAATAGAATTCCATTCCACCACTTCTTTTTTTTATCTTCAGTTATTGTACTTTTTCTCATTACTATCACTCCTCCATTTTTCATTATTATTTATAGTACATTATAAAATTGCTTCCTTAAATGCCTACATTTCAATTTTACAATAATGACATAATCTTTTTTATATTTTTTGCATAAATTTTATTTTCAATATAATCTTTCGGTATGTTTTTGCAATCTTTGTTTTTTAGTCCCATTTTTTCTTTTTTCATCTCTTTAGCTAAACTCATTTTCAAATTTTTTTACTTCTTCGCAATATTCTCATGTTGCCCTTTTATTAACGAGTTAACGTTATAACTTCCCTATTTATACTTTGCTAATCTTTTTATTGCTTTTTGATTTATTAAATTTTTATAATTTTATACTTTTTTTCTTCAAATAATATTTTCAAATTTGTTACATAAATCTATAATATAATCATATTTTATAATATTTTCTCTCCAACTTTCTTTTATACTATCTAAACCATAGTAAAGTCCTAATAATCCACCTAAACAACTACCTATTGTGTCAGTATCATTTCCTAGATTAACTCCCTCTAAAATAGTTGTATTATAATTATTAGATTTCAAAAACATGTATAAAACACATTCTAAGGTGCTAACTATATAACCATCTGAATTTATATCATTTAAATTTAAGGCTGTAATATCATCTTTTAAAATTCTATTATATCTTTTTAAACTGTCTTTTGTAAAATAGTTATAATTCAATTTTTTTATATTCTTATATGCTTGCTCTTTTTCTAATCCATTTAATAATCTTAAAATAAATGAAACATAAATGTAGCAACCTAAAATACTTACTTCGTGTCTATGTGTTATTGATGATACATCTTTTACGATATTATAAATTTCTTTATCATCTTTAATCTTTTTATAATAAATGTAGTATGCGATTGGTATCATTCTCATTAATGAGCCATTTCCATTACTATATTCATCATCTTCTCCACAATTCTTTGCTTCATCTAATTTTAATTCATATTTTGTTAATGCTTGTATAGTTGTTCTTCCTATATCAAATACTTTTCCACGTGGTGTATATTCACTTTTTTTATACCAATTTAGGAATCTATTTCCCATATCAGTTGTATCAATTTTTTCTTTGTGTATTATAGAATCCATTGTTGCTAATGTCATTGAAGTATCATCTGACCAACTTCCTAATGGTTGGTTATGTGTTCCATATGCTCTTAAATCTACAACTGGATTTTTTCTTAATTCTTCTCTTGCCATAAATTCAACTGGGACTCCTAAAACATCTCCAACTACAAAACCTATTATTCCATTTTTTATACTTTTATCCATTTTTTGTGTCCTCTCTTGTATTATTTTATAACGTTTTATCTTAATCTAATATAATAGCTTTTTTAACTTTTTCCATATATCCGTTCTTTTTATAAGATATTATATAACCCCAATTTTATAATTTAAATAGTATAGTGAAAATTTATATATTTCATTAATTCTTCTTTGATGCCTCAAAAAAAACTTACAGTCTCAATAGAAAAACGTAAAAGTCTGTTTTTCTTTACTTTGGTTGTCCGTTCTATATCAAAAACGAACTATGAAGTCTGTAATATATTTTATTCAACCATATGCTGATTTTAATATTTTTTTCCTCTAGCAATTAATGCTTCATCTATCTGATTTGTTCTTTTTATTATTCCAATAAAAAATACTGACAAGCCATTTTTTATATTTTTAACATTAACTTTAATGCCTTTATATTTATATACATCTCTTATACCCACTAAATCTTTCTTTAATATTGGTATTATTGATAAAGAAATAGCTATCATAATTTCTATCTCTTCTATATTTATATTAAATAACACTAATGGTCTGCATAACATTTTTATTGTATTAGCAATAGTTGTCTTAGTACTTGTTATCGAATATATACATGTTATATTACATACTATCAAAAACTTTATTGCATTCCAAATTGCTTCACTTATACTGCTGATTATTACATTAATAAAAAATGTGAATAAAACATATGGTAATATTTTGAATAGTTGCTTTGTAACTTTCACTATAGGAATTTTTAGAACTATTACTATTGCCACATTACACAATATAATTGTTCCAAATAAAATTATAGATTTTGGTAAAAAAAACGTGACTGTTGCCATTATAATAAAAATCCCAAATTTAATTAGTTCCATTTTATCACCTTCATCCTATTTTTTCATCTTTACACACAACTCTTTTACTAGTGAGTCAACAGTCAAAACATCATTATTATCTAATTCAATTCCATTGCTCTTTAATTTTACTAATATTTCTAATAAAGTGGGAATTCTTATTTCATATTTTTCAAATACATTTGATTTTTCTACTAACTCTGTTTTTTCAATCTGCTCTACTATTTCACCATTATTTAAAATTATAGTTCTATCTGCTAATAATATTTCGTCTGCCAAATTTGTTATACATATTATTGTATATCCTTCATCTTTTAGCTTTTTAATTAACTTATAAATTTTTACTTTTCCAATACTGTCAATCATCGTTGTTGGTTCATCAAAAATTATATATTGCGGTTTTTTAGCTAATACTTCAGCAATCATTATTCGTTGTTTCTGTCCAAGCGATAAATAATATAAATCTTTATTTTTATATTCAAGCATATCCACATATTTTAATGCATCATCAATAATATTTTCATCTTGTGTAATGTATGAAAATTCCTCTTTAATATTACTAAATATAATTTGACTATCAGGATTTTGAAATACTATGCCTATTTTAGAACTTATTAATTCTCTATTTTTCCTTTTTGATATATCCATACCATCAATAGAAATACAACCTTCTTTCAGTTTTAATATTCCTGAAATAAGCTTTCCTATTGTTGATTTTCCAGATCCATTTTTTCCAACAATTGTTACTATTTCTCCATTTTTTATAGAAAAACTTATGTTTTTTAACACATCTTTTCCATTTTTGTATTTATATGATACATTTTCTATATTAATCATCGCTACCTCTTAAATATTTATCAAATGGTCTTCTTAATATTTTCTCTAAAAAAATAGTAACACTTATATGTATTGGAATCATTATTATTTGTTTTATAAATCTGGTTGAAAATAATACAATGAATGCTTTTCCCAATGTAATACTTGTCCATAGTGTATTTAGCCCCATATTTACTATTACAGAAACTAATATTGTTGCAATTATAACTCTTATAATGAACTGTTTATCTGTGTATATATTTTCGCTTTTTTTATATAATAATGTTCCATATATATAAGCAGCAATGGCTGTACTTATTGTGTATCCAATAAAGTATGGTCCGGTTGGAAACAGTATTGCACCTATTACATCTCCCAACACATTTATTAATATTGTCCATTTTGGTCCTAACCATATAGCACAAAGCATTGTTGGAATAAATGCAAAACTTATTTTCATTATTGGTGTTTTTATCGATAAAATTCTTGATAAAATTATTAATAGAGCTAATAATATTGATGATAATATAATTTTTTTGTTTTTTGACATAAAAAAACTTCCTTTCTTTTTGTTTTTCCGCAACAAAAGAAAAGAAGATTATATTCTCCTTAAAAATTTTTTTCTTTTCTTAGCGGAATGCGAAAATAAATAAGCATAAAAATATTTATTTGCCCTAATAACAACTTCCCGTTTATTAGGTCTTTACTATTTATTTCCTACTCTAAAATTTATATTTTAAAGTTTACCATATATTTTATATGTATTCAAGTACATATTGCTTTAAAAATTTCATTATTTGATATTTTCCAAATCACAATAAATAAGTTGTTTGAATCTGATGGAAATTTTCTCCCAAAAAGGCTACTATTGGAATTTACTTTATTTCTCAGTAGCCTTTCTTATTTTTATATATTAAAAAATACTTCCTCCTCCTATAACTTCTCCAGTAGTTGCATCTATGTAATAACTAAATTTTTCATCATTTATATTATAACTTCCGCCAGATTTATTTATATTATCTGGTATATCATATATTACTTTTACTTGCCAAGCCATTCTAATTCGTGACTCTGTACGATAAAACACCCACTTTTCATATGGATAGTTTTCAGAAGTTTGTTCATGTAATTGTTCATATTCATTTGCTCTAAAGTTTGCATATCCATTCATTGATACTATTTTTAATTCTGTCTCTAATTTTTCTATATTATACATTTTATACTTTGCACGGAGTTTCTGTTCTTCACTCAAAACAATTTCCTCGGCTTTCTCTTTTGTAATTTCAACAGAATTATTTTCAAATTTTTTATTAACAAATGTAAATCCATATACTTCATTTATTTCTGGAATAAATGAAATATGAATACTTTCATACGGATTTTTTATACCGTTATATTCTTTACAAAAAGTAACATTATATATATATGAATCCTTATCTGATTCTAAATTTGATTCAACCTTTATATAACCATACTCTTTTGTGTCATAACCATACTTTTGTGCTATTCCCTTAGCTGTATTTTTAGCTTCTTCTTTTGTTGTCCTATAATTTGTTATTCCTCTATTCAATATATTATCATTTCGGACACTAAAGCCCTCATCTTCATTCCCCTCAATACTTATAATAATATTTTGTTCCGTAGTAATATTCCAATTAAAACCGTAATCATCTATATGATTTTCTAATTTGATTGTCTTTATTTTATCACTTCCATATCCAAATTTTTCCAATATTTCATTTGCCTTTTTTCTTGCATTGTCTTCTGATATTGTGCTTTGTTTAATCTCGTTTTTATTATTACTATTTTCTGCAGATTCAACAACGACTCTTTCTGGCTCTTTCCATATATTTTTATCATACACTACACTTCCAGCAAAAACTATACCTGAAGTTACAAAAGTTATAATAAGAAATGATGCAATTTTTTTGAAACTTAAAACATTTGATTTCTTTTTATTTAATCCATTTTTTATAACTGTATCAAGTTCATTTGGAATTTCTATTTTACTGTTTAAGTCATTATATAATTTTTTATCTAATTGATCCATAAAAATCTAGACCCCCCTTCTTTAAAGACATGTTTAATATATTCTTTTATTCTTGTTCTTTTTGTTTTAACAGTATTTTCTTTTAATTTTAATATTTCTCCAATTTCTTTATCAGTAAATTTCTCCATATAATATAAAATAATAATTATTCTATCTTCATACTTAAAATTCTTTAAGATAAAATTGAAATCCAAAATTGTTTCAACCTTATCATAATCAGAGCAATTTAAGGAACTATAAGACTCGACATTTTCCAATGCTATAACCTTATTTTTGCATGTTTTTTTATATAAATTATTACATGTGTTAATTAAAATTTTAATTATCCATGGCTTAAAACTTTCTATTTTTTTCAGCTTTTTTATTGATTTAAAAGCAATAATCATTGTTTCTTGTATTGCATCATATATATCTTCATCATTTTTTATTCTTGTCTTTGCTATTTTGTATAAATCTGCTTTTAATAATAATATAAGCTCTGTAAATGCCTCTTTATTACCCTGTTGTGCTCTTTTTACTAGTTCGTCCATCCCTATTTCCTCCTATCATGATATCTTATTTGCAAACTTGATATACCTATAAGACATATTCCACCATAAAAAAAGTTTCATTATTTGATAAATTTGTATTTATTTTAGATTCGCACTTAATAGATGAATTTTAATTTTCTTTGATATATATAAAAAAAACAACTTTCAATTTCTTGAAAATTGCTTTTTGGTAATAATTGCCCATTCTATATCACAAACAAGCTCTGCGACCTTTAATATATTTTATTTTTATGCAACCTTTATTCCAGTATCTCTAACTTCTTTTACAAATGAATTTGAAACTTTTCTATAATCCTCTGCTGTTATTGGATGTGGTTCAATTCTTGTATCTATCTTCCAAGTTAAGCCAATTAATTTCGCTCCATCCTCAATAATATCATTAAAGTCACTTGAAATTACAGCTATATCTATATCGCTATCTTCGTTTTCAGTACCTTTTGCATATGAGCCAAATAATATAATATCATCTATTTTATAATACTTGCTTATCCTCTCTATATATTGTTGTATAGATTTCATTATTTCACTATTAACAGATTTTTTAGCCATATATATACCTCCTCTATATTTTTTACTTGCTTGGCAGTATACTCATCCGTACATTTTTGGTAAAAGCTTTCTTTATAATCATCATATTTTGCACTTATATTAAACTGTGTATTATTTGTAATTCTGTACTAATCTTTTCATATTCTTATTTTATTTCAGATTTTAAAATGAAATCCGTAATTAGAAAATTCTTCATAACAAAATTATATAATTGGCTAATTGCATCAAAAGACTTGTTATCAATGGCATTTAATACCAATTCAACGAATTTCTGAGCTGGCATATTTTTTAAATGATATTTTTCTCTATAATCCTTATTTCTATATATTTTTTCAATTTTAGTGAATGGTACTGTTGCAATTCTATTTTTATAATAATAATTGTTTATTAATTCCTTTAATAGCATATAATAATTTAAATCATAATTTTCATTATTATCTATTTTATCTTTAATTTCATCCATTAAATCCCAACAAGCATAATTATTAATCATCATCGTTGACTCTTCAGGTGCATCAAATTCCATTTCATAATATTTCAAACTATCTTCTTTTAGTTGTCTTAATTCTCCTGTTTTATCAAATAGAATAATACCATTTCCATACATATTGGCATCTGCAAGTCTTCGTCTTTGTTTAAAATCATTCTCTAAATATTTATATGATTGACTTAGTGGATTAATAAAGTATTCAATCATAATTCCATCTATAATAACATTTCCTCTTTGTTTAAATCCAATGTCTTTTGTTATTATATGTACATCTATATCTGATCTATCTGTATTATTTCCAGTAGCATAACTACCACATAAAATAGCCCCTATAACATAATCCTTTTCTTTGTATTCTTTCAAAAATTTTTCTAATACATTTTTCCAATTCTCCATAAAATACACCTTTCTTAATAAACTTATTCGCGATATTCTCTTGTTTTCCTTTTATATTTTTTACATTCTTCTAATTGCTTATATTTTCCATTGACTTTTATTGCTGATTCAACATTATAACTTTCCCCTTTATATTTTGCTAATCTTTTTATTGCTTTTTGATTTATTAGTATATATTTATAATATTATGCTTTTTTCCCTAAAATAATATTTTCAAATTTGTTACATAAATCTATAATATAATCATACTTTATTATGTTTTTTCTCCAACTTTCTTTTATACTATCTAAACCATAGTAAAGTCCTAATAGTCCACCTAAACAACTACCTATTGTGTCAGTATCATTTCCTAGATTAACCCCCTCTAAAATAGTTGTATTATAATCATTAGATTTCAAAAACATATATAAAACACATTCTAAGGTATTAACTATATAACCATCTGAATTTATATCATCTAAATTTAAAGCTGTAATATCACCTTTTAAAATTCTATCATATCTTTTTAAACTATCTTTTGAAAAATAGTTATAATTCATTTTTTTAGTATTATTATATACCTGCTCTTTTTCTAATCCATTTAATAGTCCTAGAATAAATGAAACATAAATGTAGCAACCTAAAATACTTACTTCGTGTCTATGTGTTATTGATGATACATCTTTTACGATATTATAAATTTCTTTATCATCTTTAATCTTTTTATAATAAATGTAGTATGCGATTGGTATCATTCTCATTAATGAGCCATTTCCATTACTATATTCATCATCTTCTCCACAATTCTTTGCTTCATCTAATTTTAATTCATATTTTGTTAATGCTTGTATAGTTGTTCTTCCTATATCAAATACTTTTCCACGTGGTGTATATTCACTTTTTTTATACCAATTTAGGAATCTATTTCCCATATCAGTTGTATCAATTTTTTCTTTGTGTATTATAGAATCCATTGTTGCTAATGTCATTGAAGTATCATCTGACCAACTTCCTAATGGTTGGTTATGTGTTCCATATGCTCTTAAATCTACAACTGGATTTTTTCTTAATTCTTCTCTTGCCATAAATTCAACTGGGACTCCTAAAACATCTCCAACTACAAAACCTATTATTCCATTTTTTATACTTTTATCCATTTTTTGTGTCCTCTCTTGCATTATTTTATAAAGTTTTATCTAAATCTAATATAATATCTTTTTTTATTTTTTCTATATATCCTGTTCTTTTTATAAAATATTATATAACCAAAATTTTATAATTTAAATAGTATAGTGAAAAAAATATATTTCATTAATTCACATTTGATACCACAAAAAAAACAAACCCTTACAGTCTCAATAGAAAGACGTAAAAGTTTGTTTTTCCCTACTTTGGTTGGGCTAGCTAGATTCGAACTAGCGCATGTCAGAGTCAAAGTCTGATGCCTTACCGCTTGGCTATAGCCCAATATATATTTTTTGCAATAAATTTATGGGGTGGAAGATGGGACTCGAACCCACGGTCTTCAGTGCCACAAACTGACGCGTTAACCAACTACGCTACATCCACCATCTTGCATCTCAAAATCAATGCAGTTATTATTTTACTATTTAATCATTTATTTGTCAATAGTTGTAAAAAAATTTTTTATAAAATCCGAATTTTGCTTTCTTTTTAAAATTATATCTAAATAAAAATAATATAAAATACAAAATACTATGTAATTTAACAAATTCTATTATACTTTAAACTGAATTACATTTAATTAATTCCAGGTATTTTGTATTCTATAAATAATTATTCAGCTTCTCTTGCTAAAACTACTAGTCTATATGCATTGTTGGATTGACATGTTACTAAAGAAACCTCTCTTTTACCATTTGTATTTCTTTGATAAAATGACGTATCAGATTCTTCTGTAGTATATTTATTGTATATCGTATATGCTCTTCTTGTTCCTGTTTCCCAGTCTGTTATATATATAGTATCCCCAACTTGAAGCTTTTTATTACTTCCAAAAAATAATCCACTTCTGTAATTATGTCCCATTATTACAGTATTTCCAACATTATTTAATCCTACACCATATTGAATTGCAACAGATACTTCAATAGCATTGGCATCTGTAACTTGCCAAGATCCATTTACTTTGTCTCCTAAAATAGGATACTGCAATCTTACTGTTGGCATTTCTATTTTTCCTGCTACATTGTAACCTTTATATTTTAATGCGTCACTTGAAATTCCTCTTGTTCCTCCATTTTTGGGTGTTTGTTCTTGTATCGCTTGATTTTCCTGTTCATCTGTATATAATGGATCATCTGTTGTTTGATTTACAACATTATCAAATTCATCAGTCAAAAAATTATCTGCATCTGAATTTAATTTATATTTCTGATAATATTTATAACACAAATAACCTGCTGTACCTATAACACCAATTATAAGTACTGCAAGTAATCCGCGTTAGAAATTTATCATATGCGCTCTTACCCATTTTCTCATTCCTTTCGATATTTTTTATTTAATACATTTCTTCTTATACAATTCCTTCTCCTAGTTTTTTACCTGCTATTATATGAAAATGCATATGCATAACTGTTTGACCAGCATTTTCTCCACAATTATTTATTACTCTAAATCCTTCTTTAGCAAAGCCTTCTTTTTTTGCTATTTTATTTATTGCTTCATATATTTTTGATATTATATTATCATTTTCTTCAACATCTAAAACATTGTCATAATGTTTTTTAGGAACAACCAAAATATGAATTGGTGCCTGTGGATTCAAATCCTTAAATGCTGTTACATTTTCATCTTCATATACTATTGTTGATGGAATTTCGCCATTTGCTATTTTACAAAAAATACAATCACTCATATTACTTCCTTCTTTCGTCTAATTTCATTTACTTTTTTATTATAACATATTAACATATTTTTTTCTACGCCAATTTATTTTTTTATTTACTTTTTGGGGACGGTCCTGCTTTCCCTTTTTCAGGACCGTCCCCGCTTTTTTCTTACTCCCATGCTTAATTTGGCAGGACCGTCCCGTTTTTTGTTTTTTTCTTTTCAAGGACCGTCCCATTTTTTCCCAAAAAAACAACATATTCAATTTTGAATATGTTGTTTTCTTTTTATTCTTCTATTAAAACTGCTTTTATTCTTCTTACTCCTGCTGAGCTTGATTCTTCTTTTTTTATTTTGAATTTTCCTAGCTCTGATGTATTGCTTACATGAGGTCCACCGCATATTTCTGTTGATACATCTCCTATTTTGTATACAGTTACTATATCTGGATATCTTTCTATAAATTCACATTCTGCCCCCATTTTTATTGCTTCTTCTTTTGGCATTTCTAATTTTTCTACTGGAATTGCCATTTTTATGTATTCATTTACTAGGTCTTCTGTTTGTTGTTTTTCTTCTGGTGTCATTTTGCTATCATGTGAAAAATCAAATCTCATTCTTTCTGCTGTTATGTTGCTTCCTTTTTGATGTACATGACTTCCTAGTACTTTCTTTAATGCTGCATTTAATAAATGTGTTGCTGTGTGGTATTTTGTTTCCATTTCTCCTGTTGAAGCAAGTCCACCTTTGAATTTTTGCTCTGCACCTTTTCTTGATAATGCTTGATGCTCTTCAAATTTCTTTTTGAATCCTCCTATATCAACAGTTAAACCTTGCTCTTTGGCAAGCTCTTCTGTAAGTTCAATTGGAAATCCATATGTATCATATAATTTAAATGCAATATCTTTTGATATTTCTGTTCCTTCTATATTTCTTGTTAATTTTTCAAATTCACGTAAACCTTTTTCTAAGGTTTTATTAAATTTATTTTTTTCATTAGCTAAAACTTCTAATATAGCTTTTTCATTTCTTTCAAGCTCTTTGTAATATGGCTTATATTCATCAATTACAACTTTTGCAAGCTCTTGTTCCCAATTGCTGTTTATATCTATATCTAATTTTTTAGCATAACGAATCATTCTTCTTATTAATCTTCTTAATATGTAACCTTGGTCTGTGTTTGAAGGTTTTATTCCTGCATCATCACCACTTAATATTACAACAGCTCTTATGTGATCTGCTATAATTCTCATGCTTCTTGTATATTTTTCATCATCATAATTTTTTTCAGAAACTTCTTCTATTTTTTTAATTAAATCTGTCCATATTGATGATTTATAGTTATCTGTTTGTCCTTCAAGTACTGCAACAACTCTTTCAACACCCATTCCAGTATCAACATTTTTATTTTTTAATGGTTCAAATGTTCCGTCTGGTTTATGATTGTATTGCATAAATACATTGTTCCATATTTCTACCCAGTTGTCATTTTCTGGATCGAAATCAGATGGAACTTCTTCATCACTTCTCCAGTAGAATATTTCAGTATCTGGTCCACATGGTCCTGTAAGTTCCATGTTTGGCCACCAGTTATCATCTTCTCCTAAAAATGCAATTCTGTTTTCTGGAATTCCCAATGATTTCCATAAATCTGCTGATTCATTATCTGCTGGTACTATATCGTTTCCTTTAAATACAGTTACAGATAATTTTTCAACTGGTATTTTTAAGTATTTTGTTAATAATTCAAAACTCCATGTTATAGATTCTTTTTTGAAGTAATCTCCTAAAGACCAATTTCCTAACATTTCAAAAAATGTATGATGTGTTTTATCTCCAACTTCATCTAAATCATTTGTTCTAAAACATTTTTGAACATCTGTTAAACGTGTTCCTTCTGGATGAGGCTCTCCTTTTAAGTATGGTACTAATGGTTGCATACCTGCTGTATTAAATAAACAAGTTGGATCATTTTCTGGAATTACTGGAGCACTTGGTATTATCTTATGTCCACGCTCTTCAAAAAATTTTAAGTATATATTTTTTAAATCTACTTTTTCCATATATTTTTTCGACTCCCTTTTTTAACAATTTTTCGTCAATTATATTACAAAATTGAGGAAAATGCAATAGTTTAAAAATACACATAATTTAAAATTATCTGAATAACGCAAGAAAAGAGACCCGAGCAAATAAATTGACTCGAATCTCCTTCTTTTGGCCTCAAAAATTCATCAAAATCTACTAAATCTTTTTGAATTTCGGAGCACCTTTGCACAATATCAGTGCCAACTTAGCAATACAAGATTGTGGCCAGGCGTATTTGTCTCTAAAAGCCTCATCGTGATTCATAGCATACAGAAAATGATTATAGTTCTCGGTCGAAACGACGAGTGTTCTGTTTACAATTTCTGCATCTCTTCTAATCAGTGTGATTCCTTTATCGATTTCGGATCCTTTTGCAACGAAACATAATCCTCTCTCATCAATAAAAATACAATCTTCCCGATTGTTTTCCTCATTAATGATTGTTATGTCGCAGTTTTCTCCCCGAAAAAATGGAACTTGATTGCTGACCAGGTCTCTAAAGAGCCCTCTTAAAATATCGTTGTAGGCATATGCGTCCATTTTGTTATCCACCTTTCTTACAGTACAACACTTATATTCCTTCTATATCAACTGACATTTAGCCAGATTATAATGATTAATATATATATTATATTTCTTTTTATGTAAACTGTCAAGTTTTTCATATTTTTTCTACTTATGCTTTATTTTACTTTTTGTAAATTGCTCTAATTATCTTTATTATCTCTTTCCTACTAACTAATTTATCAATTTTAGCTTTCAACTTAATAAACTTAACATTTATTGCATCAGAAATAATATTGGCTGTTGCCTCATTTTCCGCTAAAATAATTGTATAACCATTTATTATATCCATACAATTTACAGATATATAATCTACATTATTTTCATCTTTTACTTTTTTTAAAATTGCTCTTACTTTTTCTTCATTTCTATTTAAAAATTCCTCTACATTTGCAATTTCTAATTGTCCCATTGACCAAGAAATAGTTATAAACTCATCTTTGAATTCCACTTCCATTTCTTCTCTTAATCTGTCTGTAATTTCTGATTTTTTTATAAAAATTGCTTTTGTTTTTTCTTCTGTTATTTCAGGATATTTTTGTTTTAACCAATGTGCCATATCTTTGTCTTTTTGCGTTGTCATACTTATTTTTAAGTTCATTGTATTTGAAATTATTCCATTATATAAAAGTATTGCTGACTCTCTTGAAATATCAATATTATTATTTTTAAATCGCTCTGCAACTAAGGTTGCTGCTGCACCAATCATTTCAATTTGAATTTTAATATCTTTTTGTTTTGATAACCATTCATTCATTTTATGATGGTCTATTACCTCTTTAATTTGATTAGCATTTATGGCCTTAGGCAAATACCTTAATCCATTTGTATCAACTAATATAACTTCATCATCACTAAATATTTGCGATACAGTTTTTAATTCAATTCCATATGTCTCTAAAACAATTTGAACTTCTTTTCTCGCTTGTCCTTCATAGTAATATTCTGCGTTATAACCCATTTTTCTTAGTAATTCCGCATATGCATACATTGAAGATATCCCATCAATGTCAGGTTTTATGTATGATGTTACTATTTTTCTCATAAAATCCCCTCACTTTTATTTTTAATAATAATATAATAAATAAAAAACATCAAGAAAAATCCTTGAAATTTTTTATTTGTATAACTATTCAATTTCTTTTAATTTTTTATAACTGTATATAGAAAGTATCAAAAATACAACTGTTGCAATTATAATAATTATACTGTATTCATTATCTGATCCAGTTGCTGGTAACATTTTATTTGCTTTACTTGAATCATTTTTCTGTATTTTGCTATTGTTAGAATCAGTATTACTAATTATACCATTATTATTATCTTGTTTTGAACTACTTGTATCATTACCATTTATTTCAGAATTACCAGATTTTTCATCATCGTTATTGTCAGATTTTGAATCTTCATTCTTTTTATTATTCTCATCATCTGATTTTGAGTCCTCATCCCTTTTATTATTCTCATCATCTGATTTTGAATTCTCATCTTTTTTATTATTCTCATCATCTAATTTTGAGTCCTCGTCTTTTTTATTATTATCATCATCTGATTTTGAGTCATTATCTTTTTTATTATCGTCATCAAATTTTGAATCTTCATCTTTTTTATTATTATCATCATCTGATTTTGAGTCTTCGTCTTTTTTATTGTCATCGTCATCAGATTTTGAATCATTATCTTTTTTTACAATTTCAATTTTCTTTTCTGTTGATGAACTATTTCCAGCATTGTCAGTTGTTGTTACTTTTACTGTGTAAGTTCCAATATTTGATAAAATAATTCCTGCTTTATTGTCAACATTAATATTCTTTCCATCTTTGTCTTTTATTTCAATATTTGTTTCTTTAACACCAGACAAAGTATCTACTCCAGCTTTATATGTGACATTTGCTCCCTCATAATATTTATCACTTTCTTTATTATTGCTTATTGTAATTTCAGGATTAGATGGTTTCGTTTTATCTATCATAACATTAAGTTTTACTGCTCTACATTCTTTTCCATCTTTTATTTTTGTTAAGTATATTTCATGCTTTCCTTCTTTACTTATTGTTAATATATGATCATTATTATCTTGAATTTTTTCCATATTTTTTATTTCTTCTTGTGTAAATGATGTACTTGTTATTGATAATTTAAATGGTTCATTAATGCCGGCCATTGTCATTTGATCTTTTATTGTAAGTTGAACATCTTTATTTAACCAAACATCACATTGTGTTTTAGTATCACTAATCAATAAACCAGCTGAACTGCTTCCAGAACAGTATAATTCATAATTACCAGCTTTGTCTTCACAATATACCCACAAATATTTATCATTTTGATTTCCAATTGAATCCCCATTTTTTATTGATGTCCATGATGAATCTTTAGTGTTTGGTTCAATGTTATGGTCTGTCCACTTGTATTTTAAAGAACTTTCATTAACACCTGATGAATATTTATCTGTAACATTAATTTTTAATTTACCAGACCCTACATCCTTTACTGTTATTTCAGGTTCACTAGTATCTTTGTATTCAGTTACACCTTCAATTCCTGTTAATCCATCTTCAATATATAAGTCCTCATAAGATACATAGAATTTACCATTAGTTCCCCAATCTTTTCCCCATGAATTTTGTACAATATATGCACCATCTGTACTAGGTCTGTTTGATGCTGGGAAATTATTTTTTGAATATGTATCATCCCATCCTACAATTACAACAGAATGATTTGAACCATTAGTTGTTCTTGTTTTATTAAAACAAACCTTATTTCCATTTGAACCATCTTTAATTCCAACAGTTTGAACTCCACATCTTATTCCACCATTTTCCATTATGAAATTTTTATATTCTGCTCTTATTTCATTAACTTGAGCTTTTGTAAGAGTGTTATTGCTTCCATCTTTATATACTAGGCTATTATTATTATATTCTTTTTTTATTGCTGGAAGAGTCTTTGTCAAACAAACATTACCAGATGCTCTTTTTCCACCAGATGTAACATCTAAATCAGGTTGTAATTTTTCCATTGCATTTACTATTAGACTACTTTCGGCTACTCCTTCTATTTTTAAAATATCATCTTCAGTTTTTTTAGATCCATATATTTCACTTAACACCTTTTCTGTTTTATCTGTTAACACTGGACAATAATCTCCATCTCCTTTAGCTGTTAAGACTGAGAATACTGGATTCTTTTTTATAAAACCATATTTTCCTTTCTTTTGACCTAATTTTACATGTGATTCCATTACAGTTGCAATTGACATATGTGGGCATATTCCATTTTGATATTGATTTTTTACTACAAGTGATATTTCTGATGTTAAATCATATTTTTGTGGTATAGCTACTGCATATGTTCTATTTACCATATTTGCAATAAATGATTCAATTAACATTATTACTAATATGAAAAAAACAATTAAATTAAATTTGAATTTTATTTTTCTACTCATAAGTATAATTCCTCCTTTATTTTTTATATTAAAATATTCGAATATTTTTAAACTTCCAAATAAAAAACAAAAAGAGATTTGAAACCTCAAATCTCTTTTGTTGAAATGTATTAAATTTTGTTTTTACAAGCAATTAAATTCAAACATAATAATACTTATTCCGAAATATATCATCTTTTTAAGTGATTTTCAAGAGCTCTACAAATATTTAATAAAAAATTTACATCAAGCAATCCTGTTTTGCCTCATTTACAGTCACTTTTGCTATTTTATTTATTAAATCATCTTTATCTGTTTTATGCTTTACTACAATATAATTTGTTGTATGACCTTTTAAATATTCTCCTTCACGCTCTTCAAATAGAACTTCTACTTGTTTACCTATATATTTTTTATTGTAATTGTATTCATTTTCGTTTGATAATTCTATTAATTTTTTGCTACGCTCTTCTTTTATTTTCCCATCTACTTGATTTGGCATTACTGCTGCTTTTGTTCCTTTTCTTTGTGAATATTTGAATATGTGCATTTTATAAAATGCTATTTCTTTTAAAAATTCATATGTTGTATTAAACTCCTCATCTGTTTCGCCTGGAAACCCAACTATAATATCTGTTGTTAATGCAGCATTTGGAAATTTTGCTCTTAGTCTTTTTGTTACTGCTTTAAATTCTTCTGTTGTATATCTTCTGTTCATTCTTTTTAATGTTTCTGTGCATCCGCTCTGTAATGATAAATGAAAATGGTCACATATTTTATCTAATTTTGATAATCTTTCCACAAACTCATCTGTTACTATTGTTGGCTCTATTGAACCTAATCGTATTCTATGTAATCCTTGTATTTTATTTATTTCCTCAAGTAAATCTATTAATCCAATATTTTCCCCTTTAAAATCTCTTCCATATGATGCTATATGAATTCCCGTTATTACAACTTCATTTATTCCTTCTTCTACAACCTTTTTTATTTCTTCTATTACATTTTCTATTTTTCTACTACGAATATGACCTCTTGCATATGGAATTAAACAATAAGAGCAAAATCTGTCACATCCATCTTGTACTTTTATAACAGCTCTTGTTTTTTCAGTATATGTTGTTGTTCCAAGCTCTACATAATCTAATTTATACATTACATCTGATACAAGATCTTCTGCTCCTTTTTGTGATATATGATTTTCTACTATTTGTATAATATCATTTTTTTCGTTATTTCCAATTATTAAATCTATCTCCGGTATTTTTTTAAGCTCATCTTTTGCAACTTGTGCATAACATCCACATGCTACCAATGTTGCATCTTTATTTATTTCTTTTGCTCTTCTAAGCATTTGTCTTGACTTTCTATCTGCAACATTTGTTACTGTACATGTATTAACTATGTAAACATCTGCATATTCGTCAAATTCAACAACTTCATATCCATGCTCTATAAATTTTTGTGCCATTGCATTAGTTTCGTATTGATTTACTTTACATCCTAAAGAGCAAAACGCTACTTTTTTTACTTCGTTCATTTTTATACCTCTCTTATTCATTCAATGTTTATAATTATAGCATCTTATGTGAAATATGTAAAGCAATGAAAATATATACTAAAATCTTACATCTTCTTTATTTTTTCAGGACCGTCCCATTAATTAAGTCCCATTAATTAACTGCCAAGGCTTTTCTTATTTCTTACTCTCATAATTGATTCGGCAGGACCGTCCCCGTTTTTTTTATTATAAATTTCCAATTTTAGGGTTGTATTTTATGTAAACTTGTAGTATAATAGTTTTATATGGTTTTTAAAGGGGGATTTTTAATGTCTAAGACAAAAAAAATTATTATTTTATTAATTTCTTCAGTTTTATTTTTATTATTATTTTCAATAAAAAGTGATGCATATTGCTGGCCTATTGCTAATAGTAATGGTACTATTGATTATAATAGTAGTTATATTGAATATGGTTACGGAAAAAGAGTTTATTCTGTAGATACAAATTTATGGAAAAATGAAGTGAATTATTGTAAAACGGAAAATCATCATGGTGTAGATATAACAGGTACACCTGGTGCAACATATAAAATCGTATCAGTTTCTAATGGTACAGTTATTGCAACTAGTGCAAATAGATCAACATATGCGGGAACATCCTTTGCCAACAATAATCAAAGACAAGGACCTAATCATTCAAATGGTGGCGGTTACGGAAACTATGTTCTTGTAAAAGATAATAACTCAAATTTTGTATTTGTTTATGCGCATTTATCACCTAATTCATTAACTGTAAAAAAAGGTGATTCTGTAAGCATGGGTCAAGTTTTAGGAACAATGGGTAGTAGTGGTGACGCAGGACATATGCATTTACATTTTGAAATAAGAAGAAACATTGCATCTGCATTGGCAACACCTTCTTCTTCAACAAGCAATATGAAAACAACTTCTGCATTTGATTATGAAAGTAATTCAAGTGTTTCAATAAATCCAGTAAAATATATTTATACAAAACAAATGGCAACAGATTTTGTTACAAATTTATATCAAAATATTTTAGGAAGAAATCCTGAAACAACTGGATTAAATAACTGGGTTAATCGTTTAATGACAGGTACATCACAAAGTACAATTGTTGCATCATTTTATAATAGTAAAGAATTCCAAAATAAAAACTATTCTAATGAACAATTTGTTGAAAAATTATACAATGGATGTTTACAAAGAAATAGCGATATTGGTGGTAAATCTCATTTTGTTACATTACTAAATAATGGACGCTCTCGTTCAGATATAATAAATAGCTTTGTAAGATCACAAGAATTTAAAAATTTAACAACAAAATTCTATGCTCAAGATTTTGTTGCAAAATCTTATGAATATGTACTTGGAAGAAAAGTTGATGCAAGTGGAAAAAATCATTGGACAAGTTCATTAATGAGCTCAAACTCTCCTGCAACAATTTTAAATACATTATATAACAGCTCAGAATTTACTAATAAAAGATACAGTAATGACAATTATGTAGAAAAATTATACAGTGGTTGCTTACATAGAACTAGTGATTCCGGAGGAAAAAATAACAATATAAGACTTTTAAATGCTGGAACTTCAAGAGCTGATTTACTAAAAAGATTCACAAGCTCAAAAGAATATCAAAGATTAGTTGCTAAAAACTATGGATTATCAAATATCGGATTATAATTATAAAAAAACAAATCATAATATTGATATGATTTGTTTTTTTTTATATACTATATTTGAGGAGGTATACTTATGAAAAAAGAAAAACACTCTAAACCACCACAAAGTAGAAATTTCGTAATAAATATTCTTATTATAATTTGTATTATTGTAATAATATTTTCTTTATATAATATTGGTGCATGGTTTATTGAAAATAAAAAAGGAACTGATTTAATATCAAATATTCAAAGTCAAGTTACTATAACATCAGAAGATATTTCAGTTAATAATTTAAGTGTAAAAAAATTAAATTATGATTTTACAAATCTCCTATCAGAAAATTCAAGAACTGTTGGATGGGTTAATGTAAAAAATACAAATATAAATTATCCTGTAGTAAAATATACCGATAATGACTATTATTTAAATCACTCCTTTGATAATACAGAAAATTCTGCAGGATGGGTATTTGTAGATTATCAAAATCAATGTGATGGATCTGATTATAATACAGTAATATATGGCCATAACAGAAAAGATAAAAGCATGTTTGGTAGTTTAAAAAATGTATTAAAATCTGATTGGTATTCAAATGAAGATAATTTATATATAAACTTTTCAACATTAAATGAAAGTCATGTTTATAAAATTTTTTCAACAATTATTTGTAATGAAAAAGATGTTGGAGCTTATACTAAAACACAATTTACCGATGATACCGACTTTTCAAATTATGTACAAATGTTAAAAAATTCTAGTAATCATAATTTTGAAACAGACATTTTTGAAACTTCACATATTATAACCTTATACACTTGTCATGGATTAAATAATCAACGACTTTTAGTATATGCCACATTAGTTGAATAATTTAGAGTTACATGTAAAGTAAAAAAAATAAGCGAAGATTAAATTAAATCATCGCTTATTTCCTTTTTATAGTGAACATTTTGGGGTTCACTTCAAAAATCATCTTCTTATTTTTTTAGCACTCTAACTTTCCTTTTATTCTCTTTCACCATAATAAGCTTGAAGCATTAATTCCTTAATTTCATGAACTAATGGAACACGTGGATTTGCAGTTGTACATTGGTCTTCAAAAGCCATTTCTGATAATTTATCAACTTTTGCTAAGAATTCTTGTTCATCTACGCCTGCTTCTCTTAATGTTTTTGGAATATTTAAATCTCTATTTAATTCTTTTACAGCTTCTATTAAAGAATCTACACCTTGCTCTGTTGTTTTTGCTTTTAACCCTAATCTTTTAGCTATATCTGCATATTTTTGATCAGCTATAAAATATTCGTATTTAGGGAAGGACACAAATTTTGTTGGTTTTGTTGCATTATATCTTATTACATATGGAAGGATTATTGCATTTGCTCTTCCATGTGGTATGTGGAATTCTCCTCCTAATTTATGTGCTATTGAATGATTTACTCCTAAAAATGCATTAGAAAACGCCATTCCAGCTATGCAACTTGCATTATGCATTTTTTCTCTTGCATATTGATTATCTCCGTTGTTATATGCCTCTCTAATATTTTTATATACTAACTCAATCGCTTTCATTGCTAAACCATCTGTAAAATCTGATGCCATATTAGAAACATACGACTCTAAACCGTGTGTTAAAACATCCATACCAGTATCTGCTGTTACGCTCTTTGGTAAGCTTTTAACTAAATCTGGATCAATTATTGCTACATCTGGTGTTAATTCGTAATCTGCTAAAGGATATTTTTTATTTATTTTTTTATCTGTTATAACAGCAAAAGATGTAACTTCTGATCCTGTTCCAGAAGTTGTTGGAATACAAACCATTTTTGCCTTTTCACCTAATTTTGGAAATTTGTATGTACGCTTACGAATATCCATAAATTTAAGTTTTAATCCCTCTGCATCTGCTTCTGGGTGCTCATAAAATAGCCACATTCCTTTAGCTGCATCAATAGGACTTCCTCCACCTATTGCTATAATTACATCCGGATTAAATGTATTCATCATTTCAACACCTTTTTTTATTGTATCAAAAGATGGGTCTGGTTCAACCTCTGCAAATATCTCTGAATGCACATATTGAGATCTTTTTCTTAAATGATATAAAATTTTATCAACATAACCTAATTTAACCATACCTGGATCAGTTACAATAAAAGCTCTTGAAATATCTTGCATTTTTTCTAAGTATGCTATTGATCCAGCTTCAAAATATATTTTTTCTGGAACTTTAAACCATTGCATATTAACTCTCCTTTTTGCTACTCTTTTTATATTTATTAAATTAACTGATGATACATTAGCAGTTGTAGAATTTCCTCCAAATGTTCCACAACCAAGTGTAAGTGATGGCATATTTGTATTATAAATATCTCCTATTGCACCATGTGTTGATGGTGAATTTACTATAATTCTTCCCGCTTTTACAGTTTCTGCAAATTTTTCTATAGTATTTCTATCTTCTGAATGAATTACTGCTGAATGTCCTAATCCACCAAATTCTAACAATTTTTCTGCTAATTCTATTCCTTCATCTGAATTATTTACAATATAATAAGCCAATACTGGACTTAATTTTTCCTTTGAAAATGGATATTCAATTCCAACTCCATTTTCTTTTAGCACTAAAACTTTAGTATCTTGTGGTACTTCAATTCCTGCTCCTTTTGCAATATTATATGGACTTTTTCCAACAATATCTGCATTTAATGCACAACCTTTTTCTTCAATAAACATACTTCCTCGTAATTTTTTAGTTTCACTATCACTTAAGAAATAGCATCCTGCATCTTTCATTAAAGCTTCAAATTCCTTTTGAATATCTTTATCTATTATTACAGATTGTTCTGATGCACAAATCATCCCATTATCAAATGACTTAGACATAACTAAATCATTTACAGATGTTTTCAATTTTGCTGTTTTATCTATATAACAAGGAACATTTCCTGGTCCAACACCTAATGCTGGCTTACCAGATGAATATGCTGCTTTTACCATTCCGGTTCCACCAGTTGCCAATATTAAATTAACATCTGGATGATGCATTAACATATTTGTTGCTGTTATAGATGGCTCTTCAATCCATAAAATACAATTTTCAGGTGCACCAGCTTTTATAGCTGCATCTCTAACTATTTTTGCTGCAGCAACACTACATTTTTGCGCTGATGGATGAAATCCAAAAATTATTACATTTCTTGTCTTAGCTGAAATAATTGATTTAAACATTGTTGTTGAAGTTGGATTAGTTACAGGTGTTACACCTGCAATAATTCCTATTGGCTCTGCTATTTCTTCATAACCTTCTTCTTCATTTTCATTTATTACACCAACTGTTTTATCATATTTTATACTATGATAAATATATTCTGTTGCAAACATATTCTTTGTTATTTTATCTTCATAAATTCCTCTTCCAGTTTCTTCAACTGCCATTTTTGCAAGTTCCATATGATGTTCTAATCCTGCCATAGACATTGCTTTAACAATATTATTTACTTGCTCTTGGTCAAGTTTTAAGTATTCCTCAGATGCTTTTTTAGCTTTTTCTACTAAACTATCAATCATCTTTTTTACTTTGTTATCATCAGTAATTTCGTTTGACATAAATGCCCTCCTTTTATCTATTGTTTTATTGAATTATATTAATAAAAATTATAAAAGTCAAATAAATTTCATCGACCTTTTTTGCACTTTTTCAAAAAGAAAAGATATTTGATAAAAATCAAATATCTTTTCTTTTATTTTACATATTTATCTATGTTTGAATCTGTTAATTTAGTTTTTATTTCTTCAAAATTGTATTTATCATATTTCTTTTGATCTGCACTGTATTCACCATTCTCATCTGTTTCATAAGAATCTAGCTCTATAATTTCGCCATTTGAAATCTTATAATATGTTAATATACCAGTAGACATATTTTCTGATTTTATAATATTATTTGTAGAATCAACTGTTACCTCACAATAATCTACGCCAGCATGTTCTTTTGATGCCTTAACTTTTCCATCTTTGTAACTTACAATAACTGCTATAGAAGAATCCATAACCTGTGAACGTACAATATATTCAGGTTTATTATTTAATTTCATAAAATAATATGTATGATCTTCATCAGCACTAACATTTGTTTTTAACCAATTTTTATCTTTTAATGCTTTTTTTATTGCCTCATTTGCTTCATCAGTATTTTTTAAATCACTATCATTATTTGAATTGTTTTCTACAACATTTTCATTAGTGTTTGCGTTATTTTCTGATTTTTGTGAATTTGATATTTGAGTTTTTAAATCATTTATCTCATTATTTGCTACATTTAATTTATCAAATAAGAAATAACCTCCATATCCAATTCCTGCCACTAATAATATTATAATTATTATTAAAATAATTTGTCCTGCTTTTTTCATTAGTTTTCTCCCTTCTTTTAAATTTGATAAAATCATACCATTGATTCATTTTTTAATCAACTATTTTAAAAAATTTTTTCAATACTATTTAAATTGAATACTTTCAATAAAATTGTTATATACCAACATATTATTATCTACAGATATTTCAGTATCTGAAAATATGCTTACAATATATATTTTACCATTATTTTCGAACCAAAAATCTTTTTGCTTCATCCACTTAGAATCATTTAATACTGTATATGTTATTTGATATCCTTTAAAGTTTCCAATTTTTTCTTTACCTTTACTTATCTCTTTATGTTTTTCTGCATTTTTAACATCATACTTATAATTTTCATTATTGTTTGCAATTTTTTCTAAATCTGCACCATATTTTTCTTTTAATTTATTTGATTCATCTTCTGAGTATTCATATAATTGAATATTTATTAAATCACCATATGAATCATTTGTATACATATTTACTGATTTATCCTCTATGTCAACATTCCATTTACTTGAAACATTAAATATAACACTACCATTGCTCATACTTTCTGTTTTATCTAATTTATTTTTTTCGGCTTTGTTTTGACTTTGTTCAATACTTAAATCAAATTTTCCAACAAGTTCTTTTTCATTGTTTTCACCAAGCAAGTAAATATTAAAGATTATTTTTTTATTATCTGTGCTAAAGTTTGGAAATAATAATTTTTCATTTTTTATCCAATCAGTCCTTGTATATGTGTATTCTGATGATAATAAATCATTTCCAAGCTCATCCTTTACCTCAAATAAAAACTTCTCTTCTTCACTCCATCTTGGATCATTATACTCACTTGAAAGTGCACTTATATCTTTTTTAGGCTCTATTTTATTTTCATCTTTCACACCATTTTGATTAGCAAATATTGTTATATTCATTAATGTTGAAAACTCACTTGTTGAAATTGATGTAACATTCATTGATATTGGGGTATAATTAGTTTTTATCGCAATTCTATTTGTATCTTTTAAATTTTGTTCATCATAAAAACTTACCTTGTTTTCAACTTTATTATTTTTATCTAACTTCAAATCAAAATTCCATTCACCTTTAACTCCAGCTATCTCTGTAACTTTAATATTTAATTCAAAACTATTTAAATTTGATTCAAATTTTTCAATTGAATATAATGTTGAAATTACGTATGTGTTATCATTTCTTTCAAAATTTTGCTTATCAACATCTATATGAATATTTTTATTTACCATAGTATCTACAACTATATTATCACTATTTTTTATAAAATTTAGCTCTTTATTAGATTGTATTTTATAATTTACTATTACTGCATTTTGATCAATTGCATATGTCTCTAATGTAACTGATATATCACTATTTAAAACTTCATCATTTACCGAAACAATACTATTATTATATTTATCTTCATTAATATTAAATAAACCAACTATCGATTTTCCAGTTATAGCTGCATATATTGTACCACTTGCTAATACAACCCCTGCAAATGAAGCTGCAATTGAAGCTACTTTTTTTGCTTTACTAGGTTTTAATTTTATAACATTATTTTTCTTTTCTTCTTTCTTAACAGTATTATTTATAAAATTATCAAACAAGTTATTTATATTATCAGGAACAGTTTCTGTCTTATTAAATAATTTTCTTATTTCTTCATCATTCTTATCATTTTTCATTTTAACACACTCCTTTCTTCTTTTCTAATATTTTCATTATTTCAGCTTTTGCTCTATGTAGTCTTGACTTAACTGTTCCTTTTGGCATCTCTAATATCTTTGCTATTTCATCTTGTTTAAAATCATTATAGTAATATAAAATTACAATTTCTTTTAAATCATTATCTAATTTATCTAAAATCATTTTCATTTCTATTCCTTCATCAAAATTAGATTTTTCTTGAATATTTTCAACATACTCAGATTCAAATGGAATTATCTTGCTTTTCTTTCGCAATATGTCATAACATTTATTAATTATAATTCTTGTCATCCATGTTTTAAAATATTTTTCTTCTTTTAAAGTTTCGATATTCTTATATGCTGTTTCTAACGCATCTTGTAATTCATCTTCAACATCATCTTCATTCTTTAATAAAGCTTTTGCTGTTTTATAAAAACTAAGCCTATTATCATTAATTCCTTTTATAAAAACTTCATTTAAATTTTTTTGGGCCATTTCTTCTCTCCATTTTCTTTTGATTAACTTACTATTCTTCGAATAAATAACTTAACATTCTAATCCAATCAACTCCATATATGTATAATGTTTCTCCATTATAATTAGTACTATATACAGTTATTCTTTCTTTGTATTCATCCCAAGTTTCATTTTCATAATCCCAACCATCATCAATTCCAATCATTTCTCTTACCAAGTCGCTTGATGATACTGGATCTATTACTACCATTTGATAATATATATCGCCTAATAATTTTGCTTCACTATCTGATAATTTTTTTACATTAATTACATAATCATAGTCATCTTCTTCTGTATTATCTAATATATCAACATGCTCTTTTAATGTTGCAGTTTTATTTACTAAATCAACTTCTACATATTTATATCTAACACTATATCCACTGCTTACAGGAATATCAAAATTTTGCTCATATAATGTGAATTTATTTAAATTTCCCTCATTTGTATTTGAAAAATTTTCTTGGTATTCACATTCTTCTTCAGAATTTTCTTGATCATTTGCATCTGAAAAATTTTCTTGATATTCACATTCCTCTTCTTCTACATTGTCATCAGTAAAGTTTTCTTGATATTCACATTCCTCATTTTCAATTGGTTTTTCCTCTACTTTTTTATTATCTTTTACTACTGTTTTTTCTTCTTCATTATCTTTAGTTTCTATTTTATTATCAAGCTCTTCTTTTTCACTACTAGTAGCTACTTCATTACTAGTAGCTACAATTTGATTTTGCTCTGTAATTTTTCCCTCGTTTAAATCTTTTTTAACATTTGCTCCAAATATACTTGTTATGACTACTACAACAGTTCCTACTATACTAAAAATTATTTTTTGTTCCATAAAAATCAACATCCTTTCTTTATTTATTTAACTATTAGACGCACATAAATAAAAAAAGGTTCATTTTATTTTAATTTTTTTAATTTTTTTCAAAGAACAATATTATAATATCCTAATACATATTAAATATCAATAAGGTAAAAAGCAAAAAAGAACTACAATTTTTATAGTTCTATTTTTACTATTTAATTTTTTTAATTAGATTGTATAACTCCATTCTCCTCTTCATGTATAAAGATGTCTGCATTTTTACATAGCATAAATATACCATAATTAAAACCAATCCCCAATTATGTGCATATAATACAAGCAAACTACATCCAAACAATAATATTGATAAACTTATAGTTGATACAACTTCTGTAATTTTATAGGCTTTTGCTCTTCCACAAAAAATACACAATGCGCTTTTTAATATTCTACCTCCATCTAGTGGATAAATAGGAATTAAATTTATAATTGCCAATAATAAATTTATATACATTATATCAACTTTAAAGAAACATATCATTCCCAAAATAAAATTAATTAAAGGACCTGCTATGTATATTATTATTTTTTTTAGCTCTAGTATGTTTGATTTTAATATCTTTTTATTATAATCTACTATTGGATTTATAAATGATATTGAAAATCCTATTGGCTTAATTTCCAGTACTGATGGTTTAAACCCTAAACATACACCAGTAATTAGATGTGCCATTTCGTGTGTAAATGCAAATATCATTAGTAATATGTATAATTTTATCTGATTTGTTAGAAAAAATATTAATGCAAATATTAATATTTTTAAATCTACCTTTATTTGCATATTATCACTTATACTCCTTTTAATAATTCTATTTACAATTATAATTAAACTTTAAAACTGTAATAGATATTCTGGATTAACTGCTCTATTTTCCCTTCTAATTTCAAAATGCAAATGTGGTCCTGTTGCTTTTCCTGTTGACCCAACTTTTGCAATTTCCATTCCTTGATTTACTTTATCCCCCTCTTTTACAAGTAATTCACTACAATGAGCATATACAACAACTACATCATTATTTTGAATCTTTAAATGTATTCCGTAATCACCTTTTGAAGATGCTTCAATTACAGTTCCATCCATAGCTGATATAATACTTGTTCCAGTAGTTGCACCTAAGTCAATTCCTTTATGATTTGCAGAAACAATTTCTGTTGAATTTCTTGTTCCAAATCTCGATGTTACTACACTATTTTGTAATGGATTTATAATATTAAAATTTGTCTTTATGTATTCTGCATCACTTTTCATTTCATCATCTGCTGTAATAAAGTTAGCAGTTTTTTCTATAAAATCTTCTGTACTTCCACCTATCCCAAGTTCCATATTTTGATTACTTGATTGCTCTTGAACTTCAGTAACATTCTGATTTCCATCATCTGTATTTGAATTTTCATTTTGAGTTTGTTCACTACTTTTATCATCTTGATTTTGATTATTTTCACTATTTTGTGATTCCTGGTTTTGTTCACCTTCATTATTCTTATTTAATTTTTTATCTATATCCTCTAATTTTGCACATACATCTGTATATATTTTATTAAAATTCACATCATAATTTAATACACTATTAATATTTGAAATATATATTTTTATTTTCTCATTTGGAGAATTTTTCACATAGTATATTCCACAATATATTAACAAACACACCAATATTTGAATAAACATTTTTTTAACTTTTGAAGTTGGTTCGCTTTTTGTAAAATTATCACTTGATATTCGTAAATCTGTATTCCTGCGTCTTTCTAAAACATCCTCTGCTCTTCTAATACGCTCTTCATCACTAATCAATCTATCCATATTAATAGCATCATTCCTTATCTAAAAAGTATCTCACTATTAATATATGTTTAGTATTAAAATATAATGCTTACAATTAATAATAATCCTAAAATTGCACTTGTACATTTTAATCTTCTCAATTTTCTTTTTACACTTGTATTATCAGGCTCTGTTTCTTTTAAATAATCGGCTATTATCAATTCTGCTTCTTTAATTACAAATTTTTTGTCATCCTCAGTTCTTTCATTTATATTTTTAAATTTATTTGAATACTCATGTTTTTTTGCTTTTTTATTTTCTTTTAATATAATTATAGCCTCCTCAATTGTATTAGATGGTACATCCTTTATTCTTATAATATTTCTCATATTTTCCATACCTATATACCTCCTAAAATTTATATATAGATATTTTTTCCATATTTCGTATTGTTATTCAAAAGTTTTTATAATTCCATCAGAAATTTTTTTTGACAAGTCCATTATTTTTGATAATGAAATATTTTGCAAACATCTAAAATTAAGTTCATTATCATTGTAATCTTTACCAACAACTACTTTTATTCCTATATCGCCTATTTTTTTCTTACTTTTATTAAGACCTCTTCCTATTATAATTCCATCATCTGCAATATATATGTTTCCAATTTCACTTTCTGCAGACAGAGCAGCATCTATTGCTACAACATATGGATTTTTATATTTTAATTTTATTTCTCTCATTTTTTGACTCATATTACTAAATGTTAAATTTTCATTTAGGTCTCCATATACATTAAAATTTTTATCTACGTCTTTTAATAAAGACCCTGTAATTGGTCCTATGCAATCTCCAATAACTCTGTCTGTACCTATACAACAGAAAACTATGTTATTGTCTTTATTCTGCGTAATTTTTGATTTTAGTTTTTTTATAAAATTTATATAATTTTCATCCTCTTTCAAAATTTTCCTCCATATCAATTCTTTATATTAAGAATATGTAGAAAAATTTATTTATATTCATTCAAAAAAATAAAAAGAGCTTTCAAAATTATACAAATAGGCTCCTACCTAATAATTATAATTTTGTGCTCTTTTTAAATTTAAATATTATTATTGATTTTTAAATAAAAAACAATTTTCGTCATGTGAGTAAATTACACCTATTGCCTGCAAATACGAGTATATTATTGTTGATCCAACAAATTTCATTCCTCTTTTTTGCAAATCTTTTGATATTTTATCCGATAATTCAGATGTTGTTTTATTAACTTCATATATTGTTTTATCTTGAGTAAATTGTTTTAAATAATTGTGAAATGTTCCATATTCTTTTTGTATATTTTTAAATATTTTAGCATTAATTATACTAGCGTTAATTTTTAATTTATTTCTTACTATTTTTTCGTTTAATAATAATTCATTTATTTTTTTGCTATCATAATTACATATTTTATCAATATCAAAATTATCATATACTTTTTCAAAATCCGCTCTTTTATTTAATATACATTCCCACGAAAGCCCTGCTTGAAATGATTCTAGTATTAACATTTCAAATAAATATTTTTCATTGAAATTAGGTTTACACCATTCTTCATCATGATATTTTATATATAGTGGATTTTTTAAATTACACCATTTACATCTACTCATAAAGTGTTCCCCCTTCTTATTCTAGAAAGTCTTTTCAATGTTTTGGTATATCTATCTAATTGTATTTTACCGTTATTATCACATTTTTTACATACTTTCAACGAGTTTTATCACATTCTTTTACGCGTGTGTTAACACCATTAATTACTTTGTACTCTCTCTTCTCATTTTTATATACCTTTTTTTGTATTTCTTCTGCTAAATTAATACCTAATATTTCTGACATGCCTAATAAATATATTGCTACATCAGCAAGTTCTTCTCCTAAATCATTTTTCTTTTTTCTCCAAGCCTCATATGCCTCTGCAAGCTCTCCATATGTTAAACAGAATTCTTTATTAATATCTGTTGTGTTAAATCTCTTGTTTACTTTATTTTGGTATATCTCTTTTTGTAGTTTTTCCAAATCAATCATTTTATCAACTCCTCTATTTGTATTGTTTGAATTTTAACATATTTATAGTCAAAGTTCAATTTAATAAAAACTTAAAAATTTTATTATAAAAAAAGAGATTTAAATTTTCAATAATTTAAATCTCTTTTTATTTTTATCCTTCTATTTGTTTTCTTACTTCTTCAGCAAAGTTTTCTTCTACTTTTTCGATTCCTTCACCTTTTTCTAATCTTGCAAATCTGTTTATTTTTGCATTTTTTTCTTTTAATAATTGAGAAACTTTGATGCTTGGATCTTTTACAAATTCTTGATCTACTAAACAGATTTCTCCGTAGAATTTTCCAATTCTTCCTTGAACCATTTTTTCTGCTATTTCTGCTGGTTTTCCTTCATTCATTGCTTGAACTTTTAATATTTCCATTTCCTTGTCAACTCTTTCAGCTGGAACTGAATCTCTGTCTAAGAATTCAGGTTTTGCAGCAGCTATTTGCATACAAATATCTTTTGCAAGTTCTGGTGTAGCATTTTCCATATCGACTAATACACCAATTTTTCCATCTCCGTGGATATATTTTTCAACTGTTCCTGTTGTTTCAAATCTTTCAAATCTTCTTATTGTCATGTTTTCTCCAATTGTTGCTATTTTGTTTGTTAAAACTTCTTGAACAGTTTTTTCTGGATCTGAAATAGATTTTTCAGCTAATAAATCTTCTACTGTTGCTGGTGCATTTACAGCTATTTGTTTAGCTATATCTGCAACAAATGATTTAAATTCGGCATTTGAAGAAACGAAGTCTGTTTCTGCATTAACTTCAACAACTGCTCCTACTTTTCCATCTTCTGATATATATGCATCTACTAATCCTTCTGCAGCAACTCTGTCAGATTTTTTAGCAGCTTTTGCTATTCCTCTTTCACGTAATAATTCGATAGCTTTTTCCATATCTCCATCTGCTTCTGTTAAAACTTTTTTGCAGTCCATCATACCTGCACCTGTTTTTTCTCTTAATTCTTTTACTTGGCTTGCTGTTACCATTGTAATACCCCTTTCTAAATGTTATTTTTGGAATTACAGTGCTTGTTTTAGCTACTGTAAAAAAATAAGCTCCCACAATATTTTATAATGTAGGAGCAAATATATATCCGCCCTAGCAATTAGGACTGTATTTACTTAATTATTCAGCTGATTCAGTATTTGATTCTGCAGCTACAACTTCTTCAATTGAAGGAGCTTCTGAAACTTCTTCGAAGTTTGTTTCTGTAGTATCTTCTGATTCACCTTGATGTCCTTCAATGATTGCATTTGCCATTACATCTGCAATTAATTTTACAGCACGTATAGCGTCATCATTTCCAGGTATTGCATAATCAACATCCTCTGGGTTACAGTTTGTATCAACTAAACCTACAACTGGAATGTTTAATTTTCTAGCTTCTAATATAGCTATTCTTTCTTTTTTAGGATCTACTACAAATAATACTCCAGGAATTTCTGTCATATCTTTAATTCCACCAAGATTTTTTTGTAATTTGTCCATTTCTTTTTTAAGTAATATTACTTCTTTTTTAGGTAATACATCAAATGTACCATCTTCTTGCATTGTTTCTAATTCGTTAAGTCTTTCAACTCTTTTTCTTATTGTACCAAAGTTTGTTAGCATTCCTCCTAACCATCTTTGATTTACATAGTACATTCCGCTCTTTTCTGCTGCTTCTTTCATGCATTCTTGAGCTTGTTTTTTAGTTCCTACGAAAAGAACTTTCTTTCCTTCTTCTGCTTGACTTCTCATAAAGTCATAAGCTTCATCAATTTTCTTTGATGTTTTTTGTAAATCGATAATATGGATTCCGTTTCTAGCTTGGAATATATATTCAGCCATTTTTGGATCCCATCTTCTAGTTTGATGTCCAAAGTGAACACCAGCTTCTAGTAATTGTTTCATTGCAACTACTGCCATTTTAATTTCCTCCTTTTTGTTTTTACCTCCATAAAAGTTCAAACATTATAAAAAACTTATAGTTTTATAAGCACATTTTTATAACTAGTTTTATGTGTGTATTTTTAACGAAATTATTATACCAGCATTTTCCGTAAAAAGCAAGTGTTTTCACAAATTATTTTCTACTATAACAATCAAAAAATGTTTTTAATTCCTAATTGTAAATAAAAAATATATATGATATCCTATATATATATTTTTTTAACGAAAGGAAAAATTGTAAAATGAACTTTTATAATATGAATAAATCATTGGGACTTGCCCAAGATATTGATATTGATAAGGAAGCTTATTATTCAACAAACATCTTTATATTAAGTGATAATTCACAGATTTTAACTCAAAATTTTATGCTTCCTAATATTTCTAGAAAATTAGGATCTTACATTATTTTAGATCATAATAATGAAATGTATAATCTTACGCAAAATGTATTTAGCTCTTATGGATATAGTATTGAAAAACTTGATCTTGAAACATCATACAATTCATTTTCGTCTATTGAAAACGAGAATGATATTATTAATTTTTCTAATTCTATTTTAAAAAATAGCGCTTATCTTAGAAAACTTTTAAATACTAAATATAAAGGAAATAATGATTTCTACAAAAAAATAGAATTAATATTACGTTTAATTTTAATATATATGATGGATAAAGCACCTTATGAAAAAAGAAATTTTAATTTTTTAAAGAAAATAGTGCTAAAACTACATCAAAATGATTTAGCATATTTTAAGAAAATATTTAGTAATATTAGTGTTTCTTTAGAAACAAATACCAGTATTTACTTCTTAGATTATCTAACGGAAGATTATTACAACGAACTAATATCAGCTCTCGCAAAATTAGTATCTGATTATCCGGAAAGCAATGCCAGCCAAAATACAGCTTTATCAAAAGTTGAAGATTTTTATAATGAAAATAAATTAGCAGTATTATTCATAGATACATCAGATAGATTAGTTGAAAACTCGATGTTTTGTAGTAAATTAGAAGATTACTTAAAAACTGCTAATGATTCTAGAACTATTCCAATTTTTTTAACTTATGTTTCATTAGAAAACGTAGGATATATTAATAATTTATCAATCATAGCAAGATATTTTAGGAATCCAAATATCCTACATATTGTTAATTTTAATAGTGTAGCAAAGATAATAAATTTATATAAAAAATCTTTACAAGATATCTTTAATGATATCCCATATGGTATTATTTTTTCAACGGCAAATGAAAAGAATATAAAATATATGCCAAAAATACTAATGAATCCTGCTGTATCTGAAATGATGAATCAAATATTAGTTAATAAAAAATACTGTATTGTTTACAGAAAAAAAACTAAAACTACATTGGAACCTATAATGTCAGAAACAGAACAGATTACAAATCAAGATACATCTCTACAAAATTCATCTCAAAGTTTTTCAAACACACAATTAGATTCTGTTGAAACTGAAGATGAATTACTTGCACTACTAAAACATGATATAGACTCTGAAAAAGATTCATTAAAGAAAAAACACTTCACTGAATTATATAACTTTTTTTCAAGAGCATAAAAAGGATGCTAAACATAGCATCCTTTTTTTATATCATCATACAATATATACAACTTAAGATTAATTGAATAATTACTATTATGTTTGTAATTTTAAAGATTTTTTCAATTTTTGCTCTTTGTTGTATAGTATTATAAAACTTTCCAATTTGAACCTCATTTAATTTCATATACCCTTCTATATCATCAATGTACACTGACTTTCCACTGCTTTTGCTATAATGCGAATACTTTTTTTTAGGTGCTATATTTTTATATAATCCATTGGATATAATTCCACCTATAATATTTCCAATTCCAATAGTAATAACATAAAAAACAACTATATATGAATATTTACTACTATTCATCATCTTTTTTATAGCATCCGGTAAATTGTTTGAAAAAATTATCATAGCCAACATAGTCACATATGCACATATAAATCCAATTACTAGTGATAAAGATTCCACGCGTAAGAATTTTCTTTTGATTGTTTTATCATAACGATTTGGGCTGTTCTCTAATATTTTTAAAATATCTGACTTATATTTATAAATTTCTTCCTCATATTCAGATCCTTCAAAAGAATATGAAATCTTATCTTCATTAAAATATAAATATATAGATATTCTTCTATATTCACTATTTGAAAGTAACTCATTATTATTCTTTTTATTTGAAAGTGATGATGTTAAAAAATTAATATCAATTTCCTTTATGTTAGATTTATTAATTGTTTTTAATTGTTCTTTAAACCACTCAAAATTATCTTTTTTTAGCTCCTCACCTGAATGCAAAACAATTTTGTAATTTAAAATATTATCTGCACCTCGAAATACATCTGCTTTATGCTTTTTATAATATTTTAATTTCTCATTATATGCATATAATTTGCCATAATGCTCTTTTTCTCCTTCTAAATATTCTGCTATTTTTATAATCGTATCTATAGAAATTATTTTATTATTAATTGCATCAAAATTCATTTTAATCTCCTTAATTAGATTATTCTTTTGTAATTTTTATTAAATTTTCAATAATCTATAATCTCAAAAAAACTTTTTTACTAATCAGCTACCTTACTTTGTGCTAATTTCATTGACAATAGCTTACTTATACCATTTTCTTCCATTGTAACACCATATACTGTATCTGCAGCTTCCATTGTTCCTTTTCTATGTGTTATTACTAAAAATTGTGTATCAGAGCAGAATTTTTTCAAATATTCTGCATATCTATAAACATTAACATCATCAAGAGCTGCTTCAATTTCGTCTAATATACAGAATGGTGCTGGGTTTATTTTTAATATTGCAAACAATAAAGCTATTGCTGTAAAAGCTTTTTCTCCTCCTGATAATAACATCATATTTTGTAATTTTTTACCAGTTGGTTGTGCTTTTATATCAATTCCACATTCCAATACATTATCTTCATCTTCTAATATTAGCTCTGCTTTTCCGCCTCCAAATAATTCAACAAAGACCTCATTAAAGTTCTTGTTTATTAGTTTGAACTTTTCAACAAATTGTTTTTTCATTGTATCTGTTATTTCAGAAATCATTTTCCTAAGTTTAGATATTGTATTTTCTAAATCCAATCTTTGTTCGCACATGAAATCATAACGCTCTTTTGTTTTTTTGTATTCTTCAATTGAATCTACATTAATACTTCCTAAGTCTTTAATTTCCGCTCTTATGTCATTAACTTCTTTTTGTGTAGTTTGAACATTTTCAACTTTCTTATGGTCAGTTGCATTATTTGGTGTTAATTCATATTCTTCCCACAAATTATTAACAACTAAATCTATATCTTGTTCCAATTTTGTCTTTTTAACATCTATTTTTACTAAATTTCCTTTTAAGTCTTCTAATAAATTAAATTGATCTGTAATATCTTTCTCAATTTTATTTAGTTCTTCATTCTTATTGACTCTATCTAATTTTAATTGCTCTATTTTTTCAGTACTTGTTGATACACTATTTTTTATTTCTATAATTTGATTTTTTAATGATTCAATTTTCTCTTTTAGCTCAATATCTTCTCGTTTTAAATCTTCTATTTGGTCATTTTTTACAGTAATTGCATTATTATAATTTTCAATATCTTTATCTATTCTTTCAATAATTTCATCAATTGAAGATCCACTTTCATCAAATGAAGATACAGATATTTTTAAATTTGTTATATCAAAATTTAAATCATCAATATATTTTTGATTTTCACTATTGGCCTCAGCAAATTCTTTAATTACAATAGACAATTCATTAATTTCTTTTTCTAAATCTTCTACTGAATTTTGAATATTTTGCTTTTGATTTTTAATATCTGCTTTTTGGTTTTCAATTTTTTCGTTTTCATTTCTTAATTTACTAAGTGTATTTTCTAATCTTAAAATTTGCTCTTCCACAGATAACATTTTTTGTTTTTCTGTTGCATATACAATATTTATCTGTTGAATTTTTTCATCTAATTCTTTTGAATCTTCAACAAACTCCGAAATAGATTCTTCATAATCTTGTTTACTTCTCTTTGTTTCACTTATTTTATTTTGCAATACTTCTATTTCTTTTGCTAAATTTTCTATTTCTCTACCTCTACCTAAGATATTTACAGTTTTTTGAGCAACAGAACCACCAGTAATTGCTCCTGATGCATTTATTATATCTCCCTGAATAGTAACAATTCTAAATCCATATTTATTTTCTTTTGCAAGAGCTATACCAGTATCCATATTATCAACAATTACAGTTCTTCCCAATAAATTATAAACTATTTGAGTATATTTTTTGTCAAATTTAACAAGATCTGCTGCCACACCAATTACACCTGGAAATTTTCCTTTTATTTTATCAATTTTACTACCTTTAATTGAAGTTATCGGTAAAAAAGATGCTCTTCCCATATTATTTGCTCTTAAGTGATTTACTAATTTTTTTGCAACTTCTTCACTGTCTGTAACAATATTTTGTAGCATTCCACCTAAAGTCATTTCAATTGCAGTTTCATATTTTTTATCAACAGAAATTAAATTTGCTATAATTCCATGTACACCTTTATTTAAATCTGCATTTTTATCACAATCTGTTAATAATAATTTAACAGCTTTCGCATATCCTTCTTTTTCTTTTTCAGTTTCAATTAAGAATTTTTGTCTAGAATCTTTCATTCTAAGTTCATAAGACATTTTGTCAATTTGCTCATTAAATTCTTTTATTTTATTTTCAATTTCCTCTTTTTTATTAGAATTTTCCTCTAATTCTTTAGTAGCACTATTTTTTTCAGATTCAATTTTTTGGAACTCTTTTGACATATCTTGTTTTTGTGTTCTAGTTCTATCAAGCTCTGATACCGTCTCTTGTATTTCTGTTTTTATGCTTTTTTGTCTTTTTTCAATATTTTCAAAATTAGCATCTAAAGAACTTATTTCTATGTTTTTTTCATATTTTAAATCAGTATTTTTTTCTATTACTTGCTTTTTAGCTTCAATTTCAAGCTCTTTAGTAGATAGTCCTTCTGTAAGTTTGCTTAATTCAGCTTCCTTTTCTTCAAGCTCTTTTTCAAATTTTTCTTTATTAGAAAATAATGAATCCTTTTTTTGCTTTTTAGTATCCTTTTCTTCTTGCAAATCTTTTATTTTTTGTTTTGAATCTTCAATTTCCGATAAAAGTCTTTCATTATTTTCTTTATTATGTAATATCTTTTCATTTGAAATTCCTATTTCAGAATTAATTTTTTCTATCTGATTTGTACTTTCAAATCCAATATTTTGACACTTTTCTATTTCTTCAATTAATTCATCTATTTGTTTTTTCAATGTGCCTTTTTTATTTTGAATATTATTTAATTTTTTTTCTTCATCATTTTTTTGATTTTCTAATATTTTTAAATCTTCAACAACTTGCTCAAGTTTTTCTTTATATGTTTCGATATTATGAATAAACAATCCAACTTCAATATCTTTTAAAGATTCATGTAGCTCTAAAAATCTTTTTGCTTTTTCTGATTGAATTCTAAGAGGATCAAGTCCTGCTTCAATTTCAGATAAGATATCATTTATTCTTAATAAATTTAACTTAGTTTGCTCCAATTTTTTTTCAGATTCTGATTTTCTTGCTCTATATTTTACAATACCAGCAGCCTCTTCAAAAATATGTCTTCTATCTTCGGATTTATTACTTAAAATTTCATCAATCTTACCTTGACCTATTATAGAATATCCATCTTTACCTATACCAGTATCCATAAATAGCTCTAAAATATCTTTTAATCTACATGGTGTTTTATTTATAAAGTATCCAGTTTCACCACTTCTATATATCTTTCTTGTGACAATAACCTCTGCGTATTCCACAGGTAACTCACCATCTGTATTATCTATAACAATAGATGCTTCTGCAAATCCCAAAGATTTTCTATTTTGTGTTCCAGCAAAAATAATATCTTCTGATTTCGCACCTCTTAATGATTTCATACTTTGTTCACCAAGAACCCATCTAATACTATCTGAAATATTACTTTTTCCAGATCCATTCGGTCCAATTACAGCGGTAATTCCTGGTTTAAATTCTAAAACTGTTTTATCTGCAAAAGATTTAAATCCTTGCAACTCTAATCTCTTTAAGTACATCTTCTTTCACCTTTCATATGTTGATTTTCTTTGTATATCATATATTAAAATTTGTAATTAATCAAGTGAAAAATTCTATATTTAATAACTCTAAATATCTTTGAAATGGCTTCAACAATAGCCAAATGAGATTTAAGTCGACTGACTTAAATCTCATTTTATTATAACTTTATTTTTAATTATATACTTTCAATAAAATAATCCTGTATCTGTTTTATAAGTTCGCCTTTAACATCTTCAATGCTCATACCTTCAATTTGTGCACCGGCAAGCGTTATATGTCCTCCTCCGCCAAGTTTTTCTAGTATAACTTGAACATTTATATCTCCAATTGAACGACCACTAATAAACACTTTTTCTCCATTTTTTCCAATTACAAAAGATGCACTTATATCACTAATCGTTAATAATGTATCAGCTGCCTTTGCACATATAATGTTTGCATTTGTATCTTTTTTATCATACACTGCAACAGCTATACTATTATATACAACTTCTGCATTTGAAACAATTGATGAAATTGTATTATATGTGTCTAAATCACTTTGGAACCATTTCTTTACTTTTATTATATCAACACCACATCTTCTTAAATATGCTGCAGCATCAAATGTTCTTACACCTGTTTTAAAAGTAAAGTTCTTTGTATCCATCATAATTCCAGCATATAATGCCTCAACCTCTGTTGTAGATAATTTAATATCATTTTTTGAATATACAATAAGTTCTGTAACAAGCTCTGCTGCTGAAGATGCATATACTTCTTGAAGAGATAATATAGGATTTTCAATATATTCAGTACTCATTCTATGATGATCTATAACTACTATTTTACTTGTTTTTTCTAATAATTCTGGTACTTCCACATATGTTCTTCTATTTGTATCAACAACAATCACTAAAGAATTTGAATTTACTTTTTCTAAAGCTACATCTTTACCAATAAACACATCATCATATTCTTTATGCTCTTTAATATTAGCCATAAATTTATCAAGACTCATACCTGTAGTTTCATTAACAATAAACGCATCTTTTTGTAGTGATTTTGCCATTCTATATATACCAAGTGCAGACCCCATACAGTCAATATCGCTATTACTATGACCCATTATTAAAATATTATCTGAATCAATCATAATTTCCTCAAGAGCTTCAGCAACTGTTCTTGCTTTAACTCTTGTTCTTTTTTCTAGCTCTTCAGTTCTTCCACCAAAAAATACATATTTTCCATTTTCTCTTACTACTGCCTGATCTCCTCCACGGCCTAATGCTATGTCTATACCAGCTCTAGCATTTTTATATTTTTGATAATTACTTTCTCCTTCACTAGACATTGATATACTTAAAGTAGCTTGAACCTTTTCTGGAATATTAATTCCTTTTATTGTATCTAGTATACTAAATTTTTCGCTTTCCAATTTTTTTAAATTTTGCTCTTCACACACTAGTACAAAAGTATCTCTTTCGGATTTAACAACAATTCCCTTAAATTCATTAGCCCAATCATATATATTTTTCTCAATTTTAGCTAAAATTTGGCTTTGATCTTCTCCATCAATTCTTTGCATTGTTTCTTCATAATTATCTATTTTAATAACTCCAATGCATACTTTAGTAGACTCTATTTTTTCTGCCAATTTTTCTTTTTCTGTTTCATCAAGAAAATATAATGTAGCCATGTAATTTTTTTCTTCTTTTTTGTCATTTGATTTTGTTTTAATATATTCACCAATTACTTTATATTTTCTTTTTTCAATAACAATATTAGTAATAACTTTATTATCTTTAATTTTTTCGTTATTCTCAATTTCAAGTTTTATTTCTTTTAATAATCTCGCCAAATATTTATTTATATCAAAATTATTAAATTCTTGAACAAACTTTGCATTTTTCCAGATAATATTTCCATTTGTTTCTGCCATTATTAATGGAAATGGTGAATTAATTAATGATCTTTTTGATACTTTATCAACATTAAAGTTTAGCTCTTTAATACGCTCAGATAATTCAGCTTTACGCTTATTATCTGTCCACAATGTATATACTACAATTATTGCATAAATAATTATAGACGGAATTATACATATAGGTTTTAGCATACATATTAATAAAAGCAATATAGCAATTATCACCAAATAAACTTTAGTTTTTGATACTAATGCATCAAAAAATTTCATATTATTATTCGACATCTATATACTCCTTTTCTTTTATCCTCAGATACAAACTATTTTATGCTATTCTGACTGATTTGTCAATTTATTTAGCTCTTCACGCTTTTTATATTTATAGTCCACTAAATCTGTAATTAATACTTTAATAACAGCTGCAACAGGAACTGCTAAAAACATTCCAAGTATTCCAAAATATGCACCACCAATTGTTACCGAAAATATAACAAGTAATGGACTTATTTCTAATGATTCTCCAACAATTTTTGGATTAATAAAGTTAGCATCTATTTGTTGCAATATAATTACAACAATTGTCATTTCAATAGCCTTTGATAAACCTCCAGTAAGTATTGTTAATATAACTGAAATAGCGACTGCAATTATTGCTCCAAAATATGGAATTAAATTAAATAATCCTATAAATAAACCTAACATAACAGCATATTTTACATGCATTATAGACATTGCAACTGAAGTTAATATTGCAACAACAATTGCATCTAAAAATTGACTACTAAGAAACTTGCAAAATATTTCATTTGTTCTATTGAAATACTTTCCAATATTTTTATAAGATTGTTTGCTGAAAAATGCACCTGTTAATTTTCTAAAAAATTCAACAATTTGTTTTCTATCTAGTAATAGATATAATGAAACTACAAAAGAAACAAATATATCAAAAATTCCAGAAGCAAAACTAATTACGCCTTGTGCATATTGACCAATCATATTTAAGTTTATGTAATCTTCTATTTTAAATCCATTAAATTGATTTATAATATTCATAAATCTTTCGCTTTTAAATATTGAATCCTCTGGTAGAGCCATTATACTTTCCTTAATACTTATATAATATGACTGAAAATTATTTACTAAATCTTGAAAGCTCGTTGTAATTGCTGGTACTAAAAATCTAAATCCTATTACGATTAGCAATATAAACAACACATATACTGTAAAAATACTTAGTGGTCTCGCACGTTTTTTTATAAACTTAACTTTTCCATACATTTGCTCAAATTTTCTAGCTGGTATATATAAAATATATGCAATTATTATTCCCACTATAAATGGTGATAATACTGAAAACAGGTTTGAAAACCAAGTTTTTATATCTGCAAAAGAATCTAAAATTTTATATACCAATATGAGCACAAGAGCAAATGAAAACCAATACGTCCATTTACTTATACATTTCTTATCTTTCCTCATAACACTTTATCCTTTCGTTTAATATCTCTATAATTATAACATATATTGTATAAAATTTCCATATTATGTTAAATATATTTTTATAAATAAACTCGGCAAAGTTTCTTATCATAATATCTTCAGAAAAGTCATAAAAAAAATATGTAGATATCATAATCTACATATTTTTTATTTATGAAATTTATTTCATTTTCAAAATTAAAATTCATATATATAACATTCTAAGTTTCTTCTACCAAAACTTGTGCATTGTGAGTAAGAAGACATGTATACATCTAATTTATTGTTTGAAATTGCTCCGCCTCTATCTTGAACTACAAACCAACCACCATTTGGTTGATTAGCGAAATATGGAATATAAATAATTGTTCCTATCGCATATCCTTTTCCTGCTGCTACAGTATACCATGGACTTGCTGTAGCTCCACATGCAGTTTTTGTATTTCCCCCACATGATGCTGCACAATATGCTGAAGTATTCAATGTTGTTACTTTTGGTGTTAATCCTTCAACCTTTGATGCAAGTGATGAACTACTGCCTGATACTTGTGGTGCATTTTCTGCATTTGCTGAAGTACTTATTGATGAAGAACTTCTTGATGTAACTGTTGCTACCTTTTTGTTTCTTATTTCTTTAACACAATTTACTGGATTTTGAATAACATTTTCTGCTATTTGAACTTTTTCTGTCTCTTGTCCATTTAAATATTTTACTTTATATGTTACTTCTTTTGTTCCATCTACACCATTTTGAACTACTTTTTCTTCTTTTTGTCCATCTCCTGTAGATAAATCTTTTGTTTCGGTTTCATATGCTATAGTAGCCTGTTCTTTAATTATTTTTTCTGTTACAGAATTATAATTTGATAATACTTTATCCATTGATAGCTCTTCTGATACAACCTCAGTATTTTGTGTTTCAGAAGTACTAGCATTTTTAGTAATCTTTATTGTTTTATTATCAGATATTTCTTCTTCTGAACCTGGTATTACTTTTTCATTTGGTAATAATATAATGTGATTTTCATCTAAGATTTCTGATATCTTTGTTTTAGATGTTAATACATCCATTTCGTAACCATCTGAAAGAATAATTTTTACACTATTAAGTTTTGAACTTGCTGCCATAACGCCTATTTCCATAATGAATAATAAAATTATGCTTATTGATATAACCTTTCTTAAGGATATCGAAGCTTTATCATCTTTTTTCATAAGAAATTCGTTCCCTCCTTTTTTAAGCAACATGGTTATTATAGCATCGTTTACTTGTTTTGTCAAATTTATGTCTATCTTACACATATTACTTGCCATTTTATACTATATTATATTCAATGTACTGGAAATTTATTCCTACTTTATATTAAATGCATTTAAGGCATTTTGATATGTCACCTTTGCGACCTCTTCAATATCCATTTGTTTTATTTCTGCAATTTTTTTTGCCATATATATAACATTTCTTGAATCATTTCTTTTTCCTCTATTAGGCTCTGGTGATAAATATGGACTATCTGTTTCTATTAATATTTTATTCAATGGAATATTACTTATTATTTCATTTGCATTTTTTGTATTTTTAAAAGTTATTGGTCCTGCAAATGAAGTATAAAAATTTTTATTTAAACCCGTTTTTATTAAATCTGCATTTAGTGGACAACAATGAAATATTCCAGGTCTAACAAATTCTGTATTTTTTATTATTTCTATAGTATCCATTATTGCATCTCTTGTATGAATTACAATTGGTAAATTTAAATTATTAGCAATTTCTATTTGTTTTTTGAATGCATATTTTTGTAATTCTTTTTGATCTTTATTCCAATAATAATCAAGACCAATTTCGCCTATTGCAACAACTTTTGAGTTTGATTTAGCAATTTTCTCAATTTCTAATAATTGGCTTTCTAATTCATCATTTGTTGCAGGAATATCATTTGGTGAGATACCTGAAGTTGTATATATAAAATCATATTTTTTTGCGAGTTCAATACCAATTTTAGAAGATTCTAAACTATATCCAGCACTAACAAATTTCGTTACACCAGATTTATAAATTTCATTAATAATAAAATCTCTATCTTCATTAAACTTTTCATCATCGTAATGTGCATGAGAATCAAATAACTCCAATTCGTATCCTCCTTTTATTTAAATTCAACAATAACTGTAGCTATTGCATAATCTTTTACATGCGAAATACTAACATCTATTTCACTTATAAAATCAATACTTTTTAAATTAACATATGGCTTACCATTTTCATCATTCATAATTTCAATGTCAGTCCAGTTTACACTATATTTATCATCCAATCCTGTAGAAATTGCTTTAAAAATTGCTTCTTTTGCAGCAAATCGTCCTGCATAAGATTGATATTTATTAGTATTTTTTTTCTCACAATATTCAATTTCTTTATTAGTATAAACTCTTTTCTTAAACTTATCACCATATTTTTCGTAAAGATTTTTTACTCTTTCCGTTTCAATTATATCATTACCAATTTTAAATTTCATCTTTTTTCTCCAATTTTTTTAAATTTTTTTAGATATACAGAAGTAATATTTTTCTATATTCATATAGCTTTAAATATTCTTCAATTCACAAACATTAATAAAAACAATACTAACCTACATTTTAAGAAAAAATATCGACAGATTGTCGATATTTTTTCTTAAAATTATTCACATATAAAATATGCTGTATTGATTCCTTCTGTAGAATGCCATTTTCCAAGTACAGTAATTTTCGAAATATCTGAGAATTCATATTTAGGATCTACTATTGTATTTCCATATTGATCAATTACTCCCCATTTTCCGTCTTTTTTTACTGCAACAAAACCATATTCATTTTGTTCAGTTATATCATCATATTGATATTGTACAACTAGTGTACCATCTTTATTCACAAGTCCATATTTTCCATCATTTTTTGCTGTAAATAATGTGTTATTAGGAAATGCATCTCTGTTTGATTTTTCCTCGAATTTTAAATTAACTAATTTATATTGGTTATCTACATTCATTCTTATATAACCATCACGTACTGTCATATTAGTACCAGTTAATTTTATCTCCATATTTCTATCTATTAAATATATTTTGTCATCTTCGCTCTTTGTTGCTTTTAAACAATCAGCATCTTTATCAAATTCAATTGATTTGTATTCAAAAGGTATAACAGCCTCATTTTGGATATTTATTACTCCATACTTATTATCCTTTTCTGCAATATAATAATTTGAAAATACGCATTTTAAATATTGATATTCTGCTTTTACCTTTTCTGATTTATCAGTACCAATAATTCCAAATTTACCATTATTTTCAATAGTTACACAATCATTATTAATATCTGTTATATCATCATATGAAAGCTCTGTATTTACTGATCCATCTTTATTAGTTATTTTCCATTTTCCATTTTCTTTTACAATATACATTTCATTTCCATATACATGTTTTATATCAGAATATTTACATTCTAAAATTTGGTCTTTGTTTGTACCAACTATACCTAATTGTTTATTAGAATCTTTAACAATATATCCATTTGTATATTCATCTGTTAATGGTTGAATTTCTGTATATTTAGGCTCTATTATTATATTTCCTGTTGCATTGACTAATCCCAATACACCATCTTTTTGAATTATAATACTATTTTTTACACCTTTTAATGTATCAATTTTATCATATGTACATGATAAAATTTCGCTTCCATCTAAATTTATTAATCCGTATTTACCATCTTTTTGTACTTTTAAAGCATTGTTTTCATACCAAACATTGTTATTTTCGTCATAATTACTTAATGCTTCAATTGATGTGTAATTTGTAAAAAGATCTTCATTTTTTGAATTAACAACTTTTGTTTTATATGTACCATCTGAATAGTTAACTTCATACATGCATACAAATACATCTTTTTTACTATTTGGTATAACTATCATCTCATCATATGATGGATTTATAACAGCATCACCATTTGAATTTATGACACCCCATTTACCATTTTCATATGCTGTAAAATATGAGATTTCAGTAAAGCTATTTGTAACAGTTTTATCTTTTTTTAGAATATGTTTTATCCCCATGAAAAACATAATAATTACTATTATTGTAATAATAACAGCAAAAACTTTTTTCATATTTAACTTTTGTTCGCCATTATATCTTTTTCCTCTACTCATTATACCCTCCATTATAAAATTTACTTGTTCTACTATATCATATTTTTAGTACAAAATACAAGATTTTTCAGCAAAAAAACACATATTAACTTGCATTTTCAAATTGATATATCAATTTGAAGTATCGCAAATAAAATATGTGTTTTAATTTTTATAAATTATTTTTTAATTATTTCTTTTATTCAGCTTTTGTTCCACATTCTGGACAGAATTTTGCTCCATCTTTAAGCTCTTTTCCACAATTTGCACAAAATTTCTTTTTGTTTTCTGGTTTCTTTGTTCCACATTCTGGACAGAATTTTCCAGCTGTCATTGTATGACAATTTGGACATTCCCATTCGCTAGAATTTGTTTTTGCATCCTCTACAACAGTATTTTGTGATTGAACTGGTTGAGCAGTACTTGATTGTTGAACTGGTTGTTGTGGAACTTGATTTGTTGTATCTTGCCATACACCTTGAGCAACATTTCCCATTGCTCCTCCAGTAGCCATATTCATCATTCCGATTCCCATAAATCCGTTCATACTACCTGCACTATTTGATGCTGCTGATTTTACAGCTTCACCATAATCACTTGTAAGTTTTCCTTTTCTCATGCTAGCATTAGCTGCAATTTCGTAATCATTAATTTTCTTAGCTGATGCATCATCTGGAGTTACAGAAACAATAACAAATGATTTTATCGCAATTCCTCTTTCACGAATTGGTTCGTCAAATACTTTTTCATCCATTAATTCTTTCATTTCGTCTGTTTGACTAGGTAATTGGTCTGCACCAATTCTTTCATTTACTGGTTTATTTCCACCAAGTGAACCTAATTCATTTAATACATTTTGTAAAACACCTACAACTTCGTCTCTCATTTGACCTTCAACTAAGTCTCTTTTATAGAATACATCTGCTGTTCCAGCAATTTCGTTCATAAATAATGCTGGATTTGTTATTTTAAATGTATATGTACCATAACATCTAATATTTAAACTTAGTGGAAGCTCTCTACCATTCATTTCATTCATCATTGAACGAGACCAATCTTGGAATGGTACTGGTGTTTTTGTTCCAAATTTATTTTCTATGATTTCTTTAGTATTAAAGAAGAATACAGCTTGTTGTTTTGCTGTTTTTCCATTATAAGTAAATCTTTGCCACATTTCTTTAAATACAGCACCAAATTGTCCTGCAAAGAAAGATGGACTTGAAGATTCATCAAATGTATAAAAACCTTCTTCTGCTGTTGCATCGATAACTTTACCATTATCATAAATAATAGCACATTGACCAGGTCCTACTATAATTGTACTCTTATTTGTAATTACTCCTGATGATGTTGTTTTTTTCATCATTAAAATATCGTTTCCCATATCTTCACATCTTATTGCTTCTTTCCATTGATCGTGAAATGTACTTCCTATAGCTCCTGCTGCAGCTTTAATTAATCCCATAATAATACCTCCTATTAATAATCTTCTTTGTAAGAAGACATCTTCCATATTTTTAAATTAATTTTTTCAACATGATTTCCACAATATTCACAAAATTTAGATTTCAATCCTCTTAGTGGTGCTCCACAGTTCGGACATAATACTGAAAATGTTACTTGATTTTTTGTAAATTTTCTTTCATCATACACATATACAAACTCTGAAGTATATCTTGTTTGTTTTTTTATATTTTCATATGATTTTTTATCAGTTCTATTTGTTTTATAATAGTAACCTAATGTTGTGGATATTTTTATTGTGGCTTTTCCATTGTTTTTATTGTATGCCATTATTGCATGTCTATTGAACTCTATGTTATCAAATTTTTCTATTACATTATTTGATTTCATATCTTCAATTTGTTGATCTATTTTTTCTCTTAAGTATATAAATTCTTCATCATTATTTATTGCAGTTACATCTTGTGATTCAATTGCGTTAAATATTTTTCTTAAGTTTGATTCGCACATCGAAAATATTAAATCCTTATTAAACTCCGGAAAATCCCTCATTATTTCCGGCTCTAATAATTTTGTCATACCTTTAACATTTTTTTCACGTACATATTCTTCTTTCTGTAAATTCGATATATTTGAAACAACACTTTTTAATTCGTTCATATTTTGTGTACCAATTGTTGATTTCAGTTTAAAATATAATATTGCTATTACAACAAAAATTGCTAAGATAATTCCTAAAAAGACTCCTAGCACTGTAAGAAAAATATCCATAGTACGCCCCTTTACATGCAAATTTACACTATAATATTACATTTAAACTTCTTTTTTGTCAATACATTCACATAATATATATTTTTCCAATCCATAATCACATATCAATAATATATATTTTTTAATATTCTGATGACATTTATATTGTAATATATAACTTATTATTATACAATTAAAATATCTTTAAATTATATAATAAAATATTAAGTTATAGAAAGGAAACTTACTATGTCTGTAAATAGTGAAAAATGCCATGCTTGTGGCGCTAATTTAACATTTAATCCACAAAAACAAAAATGGATATGCAATTATTGTGGAGAATCATATACTTTAACCGATTTAGAAAATTATAAAAAAAATGAATCAACGTCAACTTCAGCAAATCGATCAAAATATAACGAATATCACTGTAAAAACTGTGGCGCACAAATTGTAATGGATGAAAATACTTCTGTAACAGAATGTGTTTATTGTGGAAGTTCTGCAATTATAACAGAAAGATTAGAAGGTGCTTTTGCTCCAAAACAGATTATTCCATTTAAGAAAACAAAAGAAGATGCACTAAAAGCATTTTCTGATTATAAAAAAGGAAAATGGTTTATGCCAAAAGAATTTCTTCAACAAAAAAACATTCAAAAAATATCTGGAATCTATATTCCGTTTTATTTGTATGATATTGATGTTAATGCTAAAATACATGTAGATGCAACTAAAGTAAAATCCTGGAGTGATCGTAGTTATAGCTATACTCAAACAGATTACTTCGATATAGTTAGAGAAGGTAACATGTCTTTTAATCAAATACCTACAGATGCTTCTACCAAATTTCCAGATGATATTATGGACTCCATAGAGCCTTATGATTATACAGACTTAACTGATTTTAATTCATCTTATATTGCCGGATTTTTATCTGAAAAATATAATCAGACCTTAGAAGAGCTTTCTCAAAGAGCCGAGAAAAGAGCTGAAAAAACTGCCATTGATACTCTTTTTAAGGATGTCACTGGTTACTCTTCAAAAATAATAACAGATTCTATTGAAAAAACACAAAGAAAAACTTCTTCAAAATATGTTCTTTTACCAGTATGGATGCTAAATATAAATTTTAACAACAAAATATATACTTTAGCCATGAATGGTCAAACAGGTAAATTTATTGGTAATCTTCCAATTTCATGGAAAAGCGTTCTTAAATTTTGGAGTATTGTATTTCTCGCTAGTTCACTTATTTCCATTATATTTGGATTATTAATGACTCATAATATATTTTAAGAAAGGAATGATTTCAATATGAAAAAAGTCTTAATTACATTATATTTATTTAGTATAATATTATTCTTAACATTAAGTACTCATACAGTTTATGCAAACTCAACTAATCCACTTAATGGAAATTCCTCTATAAACGCATTTCAAAATAGTATAAATATCAACTCAACATCAACGGTAACAACTCAAGATACTTCTTCTGACTCAGATGACACTAGTTCTTTAGGATTTGTAAATTTAATTTTACGCTCTGTCTTATTAGGCTTTATTATTGCAACATCTTTTTGTATATTTGTATGGATTAAACATAAACCTGTTCGTTTAGCAAAAAATGCAACCAAATATTTAGATACAAGCACTATCAATATAACCAATAGTTATGATCACTATATTAGTTCTTATACAGAGAAAAAAGCTATATATAAAAACAATTAAAAAAGTAAATTTCATTTAAGAAATTTACTTTTTTTATTACTCTAAAGCTTTTTTACAACTTTCTTTATATTTATAAAATGATATCAATCCAATTATAGAAAAAACTATAATTCCAACAAATTTTGCTGTATCATTTTCTCCTGTTTGAGGCATTTTAGAATCAACCGTTGAAGCAGTTTTTGTTTTATCAACTGTTTCAATTTCTTCAAATTCATCCGGATTTATTGAATCTTTATCAACAACTCCTGTATTTTTATTATTACTATTATTATTTGAATTTTGAGTTGGCTCTTGTGTTTTTGTTGTAGTATTTGTATTGTCTTTTTCTTTTTCCTCGTTTTTTGAAGTTGTATCTTCAACTGGTGTTGATGGTACTTCTGGTTCAGGCTCTGGTGTAGCTGGTGTTATTTCATTTTCTGTTTTTGGCTCCTCAGTACTTGGCACTGATACTTCCGGTATTTCTTCAGTATTCTTTGTATTATCACTTGGTACTGATTCAGTTTCATCTACAGTTGTATTTCCACTACTTTCACCATTATTAGCATTATTTTCTGTTATAGAATTTTCAGAAACTACTACTGTATTTTGTTGACTATTATCTTGCTGTTTATTTTCTTGTTCTGTTTTTGAATTTTCTTCTTTTTTAGTCTCTGTCTTTTCTGTTTCTTGTGTTGTATCCTTCTTAGAATCAATATAATCACATATACTGCAATTTCCTATTGAAACATATACAACTATGTATCTTTTTGATACATTCTCAATTGTAGTAATGTAATTATCATTTTCTAATTTATTTAGATTTAATGTTTTACCATTTTCTTTTGTTTGATATTCCAAATCATCATACTCCAATATATTGTCTACTTCAATATATTTACATACTACTCCAGTATATATTTTTGAGTTTACAGCTATATTAGCAGTTACTGTTGATTTTTCATAATGTAATTTTAACTTTATACTTTCTTCATCATTTGCACTCGTTGTTAATGGTAACAATAAGCTCAATATTAGCATACATACAATAGATAATGAGCAAATTGTAATCATTTTATATCTATTCATAAAATCCTCCCTTTCAATTTGCCATCCCATTAATATGTTTTCCATTATATCACAAAAATGTTGATTTTTCAATATTTTTGTTAAAATAAAACTATTTTCCCTTATTTTTTCAAAAAAATGAAGATATTAAATATAGATAATATCTTCATTTTATATTTTATTTTTTCTTTGTAGTTTTCTTTTTACTTGTTGTTTTTTTTGCTACCTTTTTCTTAACAGTTTTCTTTTTTTCTGCATCTGGTTTGTCTTCCTTTGGCTCCCACTTTTCTCCTACTTTTGGTATATTCCAAGATATGTATTGGCAAGATTCTGGATTGTTTTCACATACATAAAATTTTCTTCCTCGTCTTGATTTCTTTACTTGAACAGTACCTCCACAAACTGGACAAGGAACATCAATTGTTTCTATTATTGGCTTTGCATTTCTACACTCTGGAAATCCTGGACACGCCAAAAATTTACCATATCTACCATATTTTATTACCATCATACGTCCACATTTTTCGCAAGGAACATCTGAAACTTCTTCTACTAATTGAACATGCTCTAGCTCTTTTTCCACTCTTTCCACATTTTCCTCAAACGGACCATAAAACTCTGATATTACTTCTTTCCAATTCTCTTTTCCCTCTGCAATTTCATCAAATTCTTCTTCTATTTTTGCAGTAAAGGCTACATTTATAACATCACTAAAATTTTCTACTAATAATTTATTTACGATTTTTCCAAGATCTGTTGGAACTAATTGTTTTTGCTCTTTTTCAATATATCTACGATCTAAAATTGTTGAAATTGTTGGAGCATATGTACTAGGTCTACCTATTCCTTTCTCTTCCAAAACCTTTACTATACTTGCTTCTGTGTAACGTGGTGGTGGCTCTGTAAAACTTTGTTTTATATCTATTTTTTCATTTTTTAATTTTTGATTTAGCTCTAATGATGGTAATAGTAACTCATCATCTTCACCATTATCCTGATCTTTTGTTTCAACATATAATTTCATAAATCCTTTAAATTTAATGCTTTGTCCATTTGCCTTAAAATTATATTCCCCAGCATTTATAGTAACAGAAATTGTATCATATTCTGCTGAAGACATTTGGCTTGCAATAAATCTATTATATATTAAGTTATATAATTTATATTGATCATTTGTTAATGATGATTTTACTCTTTCTGGCGTTAAATCAACATATGTTGGTCTTATTGCCTCATGCGCATCTTGTGCACCTTGTTTTGTTTTAAAATATCTATTTTCATAATATGCAGTTCCATATGTATCTTCAATATATATTTTTGAAGCAGCTCTTGCTTCTTCTGAAATTCTTGTTGAATCAGTTCTCATATATGTAATTAAACCTACCACACCTTTTTCAGGAACTTTTACACCTTCGTATAATCCTTGTGCAACAGACATTGTTTTCTTTAATGTAAATCCTAATTTTCTTGAAGCCTCTTGACCCATTGTACTTGTAGTAAATGGTGGTGCAGGATTTCTTTTTTTCTGTCCTTTTTTTATATCTTTCACTATAAAATCTGATTTTTGCAAATCACTTAAAATTTCATCAACTTGCTCTTTATTTTTTAGCTCTATTTTTTTATCATTTTTTCCAGTAAGTTTTGCTTCAAAAGATCTTTTTGCACCATCTGCTAGTAAATTTGCATAAATATTCCAATATTCTTCTGGAATAAAAGCTTCTATTTCATCTTCTCTATCTACAATTAATTTTACTACAACAGACTGAACTCTACCTGCAGATAGCCCTTTTTTTACTTTTTTCCATAACACTGGACTTATTTTATAACCAACTATTCTGTCTAGAACTCTTCTTGCCTGTTGAGCATCAAATAAATTTTTATCAATTTGTCTTGGTTTTTTTATAGACTCTTGAACTGCTTTTTTTGTTATTTCATTGAAAGTTACTCTACACAAACTTTCTGGTGATATATTAAGTAAATATGCTAAATGCCACGCTATTGCCTCTCCTTCACGATCAGGGTCAGTTGCGAGATACACAGTTTTTGCAACATTTGCTTCTTTTTTTAAGCTCTTAATTAATGCCGCTTTTCCACGAATATTTATATATTGTGGTTCAAAATTATGATCAACATCTACACCTAGTTTTGATTTTGGTAGATCACGTATATGTCCCATAGAAGCCATAACTTTAGTGCTTCCGCCTATAAATTTAGTTATTGTGCTTGCTTTTGCAGGTGATTCCACAATTATTAATCTATTTGCCATAACATTCTCCTTCTTCTTATTTGTTTTAGTATATATTAAATTTTTTATTTGTCAAATTTTTATTCATGTTATTTTATTCTAGACTAGTTTAAAAAATTTTTCAATAGGTATATAAATTTTTTTATCGACATAAAATAAAAAAAATTACAATTATCTTTATAATTGCCTTTTTTAATATAACTCATACAAAAGTATATTTTTACAAATAAAAATACAAATATATAATCGAAAAAAATTCTCACATATATCTTTTTTGTTATATAGGACATATTATCCATTTATAAGGAAAAAAAAAAGAGCCTATGCTCTTTTATTGTTAAAAAACTGTGCACAATTTTTTAACTCATTACGCATTAGCTGCATTTAATTTTTTTGATAAGTTTGATTTTTTTCTAGCTGCTGTGTTTTTTGTTAAAACACCTTTTGTACAAGCTTGATCTATTTTTTTAGTTGCTTCTGAGAATAATACTTTTGTCTCTTCTGCATTCTTGTTTTCTAAAGATTGTTCAAATTTTTTTACAGCTGATTTATATCCTGATTTAATCATATTGTTTCTTGCAGTTTTCTTTTCGATAACTGAAACACGTTTGATTGCTGATTTGATATTTGGCATTTATGTTGCACCTCCTCTTGCTATTTTGTTTTAACAAAAGCTATTCTACCATAAATATATTGAATTTGCAAGTAGTTAACAATAAATATTTATAAGTTCTAAAATTTTTATTAGATAATATAAAAAAGTACTGCAATTTTAATTATACTTTTCAATTTATTATATACAAAATAAAAGGAAGAAATAGTCATTCAACTATTTCTCCCTTTTCGAACCAATACAAACATTCAATAAAAATTAAATATCAAACAGCATGTTTGCAAAGTCCTTTAAATATTCCTTCAGCTTCAAATTATTGAAATGTCGCTTCTCAATAATCATCCCATCTTTTATAAGAATTTGACCCATAGATTCCTCAACTAAAAAACTATAGCAATCACTTTTTGTAGAAAAATCTCCATCTCTCTTCGAAAAAGTAATTACCTTGCCATAGCCAGTAGTTTCTTGCTGAAATCTCGGCATCTTTTCTATCGGGATTTGCTTAAGAATATTAATAACTTGCACAGGTTCTAAGGTCATGCTGAGTATAGATGTCAAAAGATCTACCATTTCGATTTCGATTTTAGATTTTGGCATTCCCGCATAATCCTTGCCCCGGCTCGTTATTTGGAATTGCATAGCGCCAGTACGTCTTAGCGCTATTTGACCACCTGATGGGGTTTTAGCCCTCATTTCAAAAACCTCCTTACGGTTTGATACACATTATTGTAACAGCTTTATGTATAATAGTCAAGTAGTTTATATCTGTTTTCATTGTTTTAATCAAATATTTTGTCTAATAAAATTCTTAGATATTATTCAAATAAATTATAAAATAACACTAAAAAAATAGATAGAAATTTTAATTTCTATCTATTTTTATCAATTAATCATTGAAAATTGCTTCAAATTCATCTCCGTCAATTTTTTCTTTTTCTAATAATACCCCAGCAACAGCATGAAGTTTATCTATATTTCTTCTTAATATTTCCTCTGCTGTTTTATAAGCTGTATCTATTATAGATTTTACTTCTTCATCGATTACACTTGCAGTTTCTTCTGAATATTCCTTTGATTGAGCTAAATCTCTTCCTAAGAATACTTCTTCTTGTCCTACACCTAATGTCATAGGTCCAATTCTATCACTCATACCATATTGTGTAACCATTGCTCTAGCAATTTTTGTTGCCCTTTCAATATCATTGCTTGCGCCTGTTGAAATATCATCTAATATTAATTTTTCAGCAACTCGTCCACCCAATAATGAAATAATATTTTCTTGCATTTCACCTTTAGACATAAATGATTTATCTTCATTTGGTCTATACATTGTATATCCTCCAGCCATTCCTCTTGGAACAATTGATATTTGATGAACTGCATCTTGTGTAGGTAAAAATCTACTTACAACTGCATGACCAGCTTCATGATATGCAACTAATTTATTTTCTTTTTCACTTCTTACTCTGCTCTTCTTTTCAGGTCCCATTGTTACTTTAACCATTGCATCTTCAACGTTTTTCATTGTAATTTCTGTTTCATTATTTCTTGCTGCTAATAAAGCTGCTTCATTTAACACATTTTCAAGATCAGCACCTGAAAATCCTGATGTATTTTTAGCAATAATTCTTAAATCAACATCTGCTGCTAATCTCTTCTTTCTTGCATGAACTTCTAATATTTGCTCTCTTGCTTTTACATCTGGTTGAGAAACTACTATTTGTCTATCAAATCTACCTGGTCTTAATAAAGCTTTGTCTAATACATCTGGTCTGTTTGTAGCAGCCATAACTATTACACCTTCATTTAAAGCAAAACCATCCATTTCAACTAATAATTGATTTAATGTTTGCTCTCTTTCATCATGACCTCCACCAAGGCCAGCACCTCTTTGTCTACCAACTGCATCAATTTCATCTATAAATATTATACAAGGAGCATTCTTTTTAGCTTGTTCAAATAAATCTCTAACACGTGATGCACCAACACCAACAAACATTTCTACGAAATCTGAACCACTTATGATAAAGAATGGAACTCCTGCTTCTCCTGCAACAGCCTTAGCAAGTAAAGTTTTACCAGTTCCAGGGTGACCTACTAATAAAACACCTTTTGGAATTCTAGCACCCATATCTGTGAATTTTTTAGGATTTTTTAAGAAATCTACAATTTCTTGTAATTCTTGTTTTTCCTCATCAACACCTGCAACATCGTTAAATGTTATTTTATTTTTATCATCTTGATTTACAACTCTTGCTCTACTTTTTCCAAAAGACATTGTTTTATTACCAGATTGTCGTCCTCCCATAGATATAAACCAAAATATTAAAAATATTATTAATAATCCAAGTGGAGCTATTACTGAAAAAATTGTAACCCATACAGATTGAGATTCTTGTTCAACTGTTATTTTGCCTTCTTTCATAGGCTCTTGAACATTATCCATAAAACTTTTTAAATCTGGTATATTTACTTTTTTTTGTGATGTTCCATCATTAAATTCTACCATTGCAGAATATCCATCTGCATTAATATCAATTGTTGAAACTTGCCCTGCATTAATTTTTGAAACAAGCTCTGAATACGTAAATTTTCTGTCCGAATTATCATATATCGCTGTAACTCCGACAATTAAAATTACTCCTATAATTAGCCATATAGCTAATGTTTTTATGCCATTTTTCAAATCATTTCCTCCTTTTATGTTAGTATTTTTCATTAGTTAAAACGAATTTCTCCTAATTATAATAACATACAAAATATATTTTTACTCAATTATATTATATAACATAGTTTCATTTACAATTCAAGCATTTACACAAAAGTTTCACAATTATAAAATTATGTAATTTTACTAATTTATACATTTTTATAAAATAAATAAAGACCTCAGAAACATAATATTTCTAAGGTCTTTATTTTGAACGAAAAATGAAATTAATTTTTACTCACATTTCTTCACAAATGTGGAGGTGACGGAAATCGCGAAGATACGCGATATGTAGCCTCTTTCTCCTATACACATTGTGATTGAAACTGCAGGAGCAGAACGATCAATTTCGACTAAGCCATTTTCTTCTTCATATAACTTGATGTCTCTGTTAATCGCCTCCATTCCATTTGAACTGTCAGCTCTGGAAAAAGTTTTAAATATTTTCTCCATATTTTCATTCCCTCCGAATGAACAATCCATTTGGCGGATTCACAAAAAAGTAGGATTGTATTTGTTCCTCTCTTGTGAATATAAAATTTACGTAATTGATATTATATTATGTTTTCTTCTATTTGTCAAATTTTACATAAAAACACTCTTATTTTACACTTTTTACACTGAAAAAATATTATACTTTAGATATAGTAATCACACCCTTTTTTATAAAAAATTTTAAATTTTTATTAGGTGTCAAATATTTATTTCCTATATTTCTTTCACATAATTTTATAACATCTTCAATATGAACTTTTTCTATTCCTTTTGTAGTATAAAAAAGCTTAGCTACACTTTTTAATATTATTTTTGCTTTTATAAAACTATCTAAGTTATTGAATTTTTTTAAATCTAACTTAATCTCACTTTCATTGTACGAAATTAAAGTATTTTTAAACTCTTTATCAACAACATTATCCACAAAATTGCTTTCTTGTGTTGCTAAATCCGATAATCTGCTAATTGATTCAATAATATTAGGATTAAATTCCTTTTCAATATATGGAATAAGTAAATTTCTAACTTTGTTTCTAGTATACACATTTTCCTTATTAGACTCATCAAACTTAGGATTAAGATTTTCATCAACACAATACTGTTCAATACTTTTTCTATCAATTTCAATCAAAGGCCTAATAAACTTACCATCTCTAACAGGTTCAATTCCTTTAAGACCTGAAACCCCAGACCCTCTCATAATATTCATTAGCACAGTTTCAACATTATCATTTTTATTATGAGCAATAGCAATTTTATTTGCACCAACCTTATCAAAAATCTCATCAAAAAAATCATATCTAACATTTCTACCAGCTTCCTCACAACTAATCTTAAGTTTTTCCGAAAGCCCCACAACATCAATCCTTTTAACAAAACAATCAACACCATTATCCTCACAAAAGCCCTTAACAAACTCCGTTTCCGAATCAGCCACAGCCCTAATCATATGATTAACATGAGCCACAACCAATTTAATATTAAACTTCTCCCTAAGCTTAATAAGAGCTCTAAGCAAGCTCATAGAATCCGGCCCCCCAGAAACTGCCACAACAATACAATCACCAGAGCAAATCATATTAAATTTTCTAATAGTTCTCAAAACTCTCTCATCAAACTCTCTCAAAAAATCAAACCCCCTCATTTTTGCAAAAAGCTCACCCCAACCATCAGAGTAGTGAGGATAGGATTATATTATAAAAATCCAATCCGCGCAGTTTGGAAGCTGTAGAGCACTAAAAATCTTGTACACCCCCTAGCGAGGGGTAAACAGTAACTCACACCATTCAAGAAAAGGCGCACCAGTAAGGATTGGATTTTTTATAATATAATCCTATCCTCACGGCCCCAACCCAAGCTCCAAAGCGCCAACTTGCAAAAACCTAATAATCCTTCGCCAAATTAGCAAATTTAGTATAACTTCCAAGCCAAGCAAGCTCAACAGTTCCAGTAGAACCAGCTCTGTGTTTAGCAATAATAACTTCCGCAATATTTTTCTTTTCACTATCTTCATTATAGTAATCATCTCTATATAAGAACATAACAATATCGGCATCCTGCTCTATCGCTCCAGATTCACGAAGGTCAGAAAGCATAGGTCTATGATCTGGACGTTGCTCAGGCGCACGGGATAACTGTGATAATGCAATTACAGGAACATTTATTTCTTTCGCTAATATTTTTAAAGATCTACTAATTTCAGAAATTTCCTGCTCACGGCTACCACCTTTTTTGTTACTACCTTGAACAAGCTGTAGGTAATCTATTACAACTAGACCAATATTTTTTTCTAATTTTAATTTCCTACACTTTGCACGAATTTCCATTACAGATATACCAGGTGTGTCATCTATGTATATACCGGTTTGAGAAAGCTCTCCAGATGCTGTTGCAAGTTTAATCCAATCATCATCTGCAATTCTACCTGTTCTAATACTATTTCCATCAACCATAGCAACACTACCCAAAATTCTGTTAGCCATTTGCTCCTTTGACATTTCGAGACTGAATATAGCAACACCAACATTTGCCTGTATTGCTGCATTTGTAGCAATATTTAATGCAAATGCAGATTTTCCCATAGCAGGTCTCGCAGCAACTAGTATTAGATCTGAATTATGAAGACCAGCTGTTTTATTATCTAAATCTATAAATCCAGTTGGAACACCAGTTACATGTTGTTTTCTATTATACAAATCCTCAAGCTCAGTAAAAGAATCTACTAAAATATCTTTAATAGATGAGTACCCTGTTTGATTTCTTTTTTGCATAACATTAAAAATTTTCTTTTCAGCACTATCCATTATATCTTCAACATCTTGAGTTGGGTCATAACCTAAAGAAATTAAATCATTTGCTGTTTTTATAAGAGTTCTTAATGTTGATTTTTCTTCTACTATTTTAATATATCTTTCAACATTTGAAGTAGTAGGAACTTTATCTGGTAATTCTGCTAAATATTCCAATCCTCCTACTGCCTCAAATTTTCCCATTGCACTTAATTCAGATTTTAATGTTATAATATCAATTGGCTCTGCTCTATTATATAAATTAAGAATCGCTTTATAAATTATTTTATTATCTTCTCTATAAAAATCATCTTCTGTTAGAGTTTCAACTGCAGATATTACAGCATCTTTATCTGTTAGCATACATCCTAAAACTGCCTGCTCTGCCTCCAAATCATGTGGTGGTACTTTATTAAACTCCATTTTTTACTATTCCTCCTAGACAGATTTTGAGTAAAAAAATATTGCTCATACGTACTTTAGAATTCCATATAGCAATATTTTTTCTCATGTATTTTGGCTTATTCTGAAATAACTTTTACCTTTAATTTTCCAGTAACACCTTCAAATAATTTCATACTTATATCAAAACTACCTAAATTTTTTATGTTTTCATTAAGTATAATTTTCTTTTTATCAATATCTATTTTGTATTGTTTTTTAAGCTCTTCTGATATTTCTTTTGATGTTACTCCACCAAATATTTTTCCGTTTTCTCCTGCTTTTACTTTAATTGTTAATGTTATATTATCTAATTTTTTAGCTATTTTTTCGGCATTTTCTTTATTAACATCTTTTTTATATTGTTCAGACTGTTTTTTAGCCTTTAATTTACTCATATTTTCGTTATTAGCTTCTACAGCTAATTTTTTTGGGAATAAGAAATTACGTGCATAACCATCACTTGCATTTATTATTTCATCTTTTTTTCCAACGCCCTTTATATTATCTAATAAAATTACCTTCATAATTAACACCTCTACTTTTGAATTGGATTATATCATTTATGTGTATGATTTTCAATAGCATTCTACCAAATATTAACTTTGATTTTTTTCGCTGTTTATGTTAATCTTTTATTAGTAAGATTACATTTATGGAGGATTGTTATGAAATTAATTACTGAAATAATGAAAATAGAGCCTAAAATAAAAAAAGTAACAAAATTTATGCTCATTTTTTGTTTATTACTAGCATTGCTTTCAGCTTTTATTTTATCAATGTATCATTTTACATACATTATTTTCCAGTATGATTTAGGAATAACTTTATTACGTATAAGTATATTTCTTTCTGTTTCTGCAATAATTTGTGCACTTGCATTTAACCGTATAAAAAAAGATTTAGAATGAAACAAAATAGCTATCATTTATTAACATAACTTAACTTTTGGATAATTCTGAATTATAATATAAATACTGAATCGTATTTACTCCGATTCACCAAAAGAATATCAACAACAGATAGTGCAACTGCACAAGGAGGAAAACCGATGAACAAAATTGCAAATCTTATCTCAACTGGCGAAATCACCGTAGAAGAGCTCTCAAATGCTAAAGACTTGATTGAGCGCGCTCAATTTGTCGTAAAAGCATTAGAGGCCTGCAAAAGAACCATTTTATTTCCTTTGGGTGTAACGGAAATATCTTGTTACTCCTTTATGGATTCTGCGGGAGAATACGAAGCATGGGGTTCGTGCACAAGGGACGGAACATTTACTTGCTCCTGTAACTGGGGCAGAAACCATGTAATCGGTCACTGCAATTTGATGAATTTTGCGGAAGTTTTTATGGCTTTCGAAAATGAAGAATTTGCACGTGATTTGAAGCGCTTTTTAAGTTACCAGATTGAGAAGGAGAACGCAAACAAGAAGTAATCCAAGGGGACCGGAAATCAACATGTCAATATGATTTCCGGTCCCTACTTTTTTGTGTTTTATTTATTTAATTCTTCTAAGAACATTTTATTAAGCATTTGTGGATTTGCTTTTCCCTTTGTTGCTTTCATTGCTTGTCCTACTAAGAATCCAAGTGCTTTATCTTTTCCAGCCTTATAGTCTGCTATTGATTGTGGATTTGCTTCTAATACTTGCATTACAACTTCCTTTATAGCACCTTCATCAGAAATTTGAATCCATCCATTTTTCTTTATAATTTCTTCTGGATCTTGTGGATTTTCAAATAGTTCTGTTACAACCTTTTTAGCTATTGCTGAACTTATTGTTCCTTTTTCAATTAATAAAATAGTTTTTCCAAGCTCTTCAGCTGTAAATGGAATTTGGTCTGGTTCCATTTCTTTTTCATTTAATATTCTTGAAATATCTGATAAAATCCAGTTTGCTGACAATTTTGGATTTCCACAAACTTCTTTTGCACCTTCAAATAAATTAGATAAATATTTTGAAGCAGTTATTAAATTTGCATCTTTTTCAGATAATCCATATTCAGACATATATCTAGCTTTTCTACTTTCTGGTAACTCTGGTAAATTATCTTTTATATTTTGAATATATTCTTCAGATAAACGAATTGCTACTAAATCTGGATCTGGGAAATATCTATAATCTTGAGCATCTTCTTTACTTCTCATTGGAAATGTTCTTCCAGATACATCATCCCATCTTAAAGTTGTTTGCTCAATTACTCCACCTTCTTCTAGTACATCAATTTGTCTATTTGCTTCATAATCAATAGCTCTTACTATTGATCTAAATGAGTTCATATTTTTCATTTCTGTACGAGTTCCAAATTCTGTTGCACCTTTTTTTCTTACAGAAACATTAACATCTGCACGAAGTGAACCTTCTTGCATTTTACAGTCAGATACTTCAATATATTCAAAAATTGATTTAAGTTTTCTTAAATATCTTTCAGCCTCTCCTGCTGAACGAATATCTGGTTCAGATACAGACTCGATTAATGGTACACCAGCTCTGTTTAAATCAACTAAACTACCTCCACCAAACTCATTATGATTTAATTTTCCTGCATCTTCTTCAATATGAATACGAGTTAAACGTATTTTTTTAGGATTACCTTCATCATCTTCAATTTCTACATATCCGTGTTCACAAAGAGGTTTATCAAATTGTGATATTTGATATGCTTTTGGAAGATCTGGATAAAAGTAATTTTTTCTATCATTTTTACTATTTCTTGAAATTTCACAATTTGTAGCTAAACCTGCTTTAACTGCATATTCAACAACTTTTTCGTTCAATACAGGTAATGTACCAGGCATTGCCATACAAATTGGACAACAATGTGTATTTGGCTCTCCACCAAATTCTGTAGGACAACTACAAAAGATCTTTGTCTTAGTAGAAAGCTCTGCATGAACTTCAAGTCCTATTACTATTTCATAATCACTTCTTGACATATAATTAGCTCCTTTCACGCAAAGTGGGAAAAGGGGACGGTTCTCTTTTTCCCTTTTTCTTTTATCTATTTTTTAAATTCTGGTTTGTAATTTTTTCTGAAGTTTGTTGCTTGTTCATAGGTGTATGCTGCATTTAGTATTGTTTCTTCTGTGAATTTGTTTCCTATTAGTTGCATTCCTACTGGCATTCCTTTGCTGTCTACTCCACATGGAATTGATATTCCTGGAAGTCCTGCTATGTTTACAGATACTGTACAGATATCTGCTAAATACATTTCTAATGGATTGCTTGATTTTGAACCTAATTCGAATGCTACTGTTGGTGATGTTGGAGTTAATATAACATCATATTTTTCGAAAGCTTTTTCAAATTCGTTTGTTACTAATGTACGAACTTGTTGAGCTTTTTTGTAATAAGCATCATAATAACCTGAACTTAATACATATGTTCCTAAAATAATTCTTCTTTTAACTTCTGGACCAAATCCTTCGCTTCTTGAATTTACATATATATCTTTTAATTTTTCAAAGTTTTCTGTTCTGTATCCATATCTGATACCATCAAATCTACCTAGGTTAGAGCTTGCTTCTGCACAGGCAATTATGTAGTATGTTGCTAGTGAATATTCTGCAACATCTAATGAAAATTCCTCTACTTCTGCTCCTAGCTCTTTATATTTTTCTATTGCTTCTTGTAATTTTGCTTTAACTTCTTCATTTATACCTTCACCAAAGAATTCTTTTGGAACACCAATTTTTAGACCTTTAACATCATTTTTTAATGCTTTAGTATAATCTACTTTTGGTCTTTCTATTGATGTTGTATCTTTTGAATCATGTCCTGCTATTAAATTTAAAAGCATTGCACTATCATAAACATCTTTTGTGATTGGTCCTATTTGGTCTAATGATGAAGCAAATGCTACTAAACCATATCTTGAAACTAAACCATATGTAGGTTTTAATCCTACAACACCACAAAAAGCTGATGGTTGGCGTATTGATCCACCTGTGTCGCTACCAAGAGCCCAAGGTACCATACCTGCTGCAACAGCTGCTGCAGAACCACCTGATGAACCACCTGGTACTGTATTTAAATTCCATGGATTTTTTGTTTTCTTAAATGCTGATGTTTCTGTTGAACCACCCATTGCGAATTCATCCATATTTAATTTTCCTAGGTTTATCAAACCTTCATTATTTAATTTTTCGATAACTGTTGCATCATATGGTGAAACAAAGTTTTCTAGCATTTTTGAGCTACAAGTTGTTTTTATACCTTTTGTGCATAAGTTATCTTTTATTCCAATAGGAATTCCGGCAAAATTTGATTCTATTTCCCCATTGTTTACTTTTTTTTCTATTTCTTTAGATTGCTCTATTGCTTCATCTGTTAAAGTTGTTACAAAAGCTTGTACATCTGGCTCTTTTTCTGCAATTCTATCTGCATATGCTTTTGTTATTTCTGTTACTGTTAGCTCTTTAGAAGCTAATTTTTCTTGAAGTTCATGTACTGTAAGTTCTGTAATATTCATTAAATTTCCTCCCTTCGCATAATTCATCTGCATTAATAAATTTGATGATTTTCGAACATTATGAAATGTCATTTTTAATTATTGTATAACTTTTGGTATTTTAAACATTCCTCTTTCTTGTGCAGGAGCATTTTGAAGCAATGCATCTCTATCACCGAATTCTACAATTTCATCTTTTCTGAATACATTATATTTATCATTTGCACCTATTGTTTCTCCTAAACCATCTGTTGGTGCATTATTTACTTTTTCTGCGAAATTTAATATATCTTGTAAATGTAATAAATATGTATCAACCTCTTCATCTTTTAATTTAAGATGTGCTAAATTTGCTATGTGCAAAAGTTGTTCACGACTAACTTGCATGGTATCATCTCCTTTTACGAATTTGTTCAACATTATATAGCTTTTTTTCGAAAAAAACAAGACCTAAATTAGAAACTTATTGTTGTGTCAATGGGTGTGTCAATGGGGACGGTTCTGATTGACAACCTTTGGGTCAAAAGAAGAATCAGAAAATATGTCAACGGTTGTCAATCAGAACCGTCCCCATTGACAACCATTGACACCCTTTTGACAACTCATTGACCACCCTTAATCAAAAATTAGGTCTTGAATTATTATTTTGTTATGGTAAAATAATATCAAATTTATAAATTTTTAGGAGGGTTAATTATGAACTTTAATAAATGTAAAAGATGTGGCTGTTTTTTTGTTGCAAATGGTGATACTTGTCCTGTTTGTACTACAAAGGATAATAATGATATTTCAACTTTAAATAATTATTTTTCTGAAAATGAAAATACTGTCTCAATTAATGATTTATCTAGTATTACTGGTATTTCTACAAAAAATTTAACTAGATATGTAAATGATAATAATTTTAATTTCAAAAAACAAATTAAATTATAAAAAAAGCCTGTAAAATTACAGGCTTTTTTCTATTTATTCTATTTAGAATTTTATATATTTATTTGGATCTATGCTATGACCTGAACCGCTTGCGCTTCTTAGTTCAAAGTGTAAGTGATGTCCTGTTGATGTTCCGTGATTTGGATCAGATTCTGCTCCTCCTTCTAGTCCTATAATTTGACCTTGAGATACTTTTTCCCCAACTTTTACATTTATTTGTGATAAGTGTGCATAGAAACTATATACTGTTTCCCCATTTACAATATGTTTAATTTCAATGCAATTTCCATATCCATTTTGTGTTCCAGCATAAGTTATCTCACCGTCTGCTACAGCTAGAATTGGAGTATGCCATGTTCCTACTATATCTAAACCACTATGTAATTTTTCAACTCCTGAAATTGGATGAACTCTATATCCATATGCTGAAGAAATTCTATAGTCGCAATTCATTGGTAATATAAATCCATTTTCATTAGCGTTTTGGCTTTCGACTGCTATTTCTTCATTTAGGCTATTTGTCGCAATTTCATTATTAGTTGTAACTACATCTGGATCAACCCATTGGATAACTGTTGCTTTAGTATGATAATTTTTCTTTAATATAGCTCTATCTAACGAATTGACTATTTTATCCCCATTTAAGTCAAAACATTCTTTTTCAGCCTTATTGTCATCTGTAATTGAACAATAATTATCATTTATAGCTACCAAGTCATCTAACTCAATTTCACCACTTCCGTCTACATCTCCACCTAGTAATTCAATGTCATCAAGTACTGCTCCTAAACCATCTTTTATATCTATTCCTGTGATTCTATAACTTAAGTATCCTGGTTTATTAAATACAATATCGTATTTTCCTGGCTCTAAAATAACTTCATAAGTTCCATCTGCATTTGTTTGTACACTGCTTATTACTTCTCTTGGATCTTTTATATCTCCCTCAATACGTGTATCATCTGTTTGATATACAGTAATTGTAGCATAATGCTCACCTACTATATTTGCATCAAAAACCTTACCTGTTATTGTAGTCTTTTTAATTAATGTTAATGAATATTCCTTAACAGTTCCATCTGGTGCAGTTACTTTAATTGTTCTAACAGTTGTTAGTTGTGTAGCAATTGTAGCTGTTACAGTATTTACATTTTCTGTTCCGCTATCAATTGATACTTTAGCTTTTTCATCTGCGGTTGTTACTTTAACATCTACAGAATTTACATTTTTAACAATATGTTCAAATGTACTTAAATCAACTTTTTCATCATTTACTAAAATTTCTTTTATTTCAGTATTATTAGATAATCTATGTAATTTTATATTATATGTTTTCTTTTCAGTTCCATTTTGTGCAGTTATAATTACTGGTATTACCACATCATCCACACCTTTTGAAATTTCTAGTATTGCTGTAGATTCTGATAATTCTTCATCTTCATCAGCAATTTTTACACTTGCCTTTTCATTTGTTGCTTTCACATATATTTTTACTTTATTATCTAACCTTTTAATATCTACTTCATATGGATCTGATATAACAATATCATTAACTTTTATTATTTCGGCTGAAGCATCAGCAGATTTTTTAATAATATTAATATAATATTTTTCAGTTTTTCCAGTTTCAGATTTTACCATCATTTCCACTTTTGTTATTTCATTTGTTGTATCTATATCTGTAATTACATTTCCTATATTAGAAATTTTATTAACAACTACTGTTGCATAATTACTATTTGCCATTACAGATAATGTTACTTCATCATTTTTTGCATCAATATAAGCTGTATATGTTTTTGTTGTTTCATCATAATTTTTACATTCGATTCCATCAACTAAAACTGTATTTATTGTATTATCATCTGAAACTTTTTTAATTGTTAATGTTTCTTGCATTATTTCTCCATTTTGTGAAGTGACTTTAATTAAAACATTTGTATATTTTTCTTTGCTTAATTCAACAGTCTTTTCAGATTGCTTAATTTCTTGTGCATTTTTTTCAATTTGAATACTTGCATATTCGTTATTTGCTACTACTTTTACAATTGCTTCTATATTGCTCTCTTCTACTTCTGCTATATAATTTCCATCTCCATCTTTTTCAACTAAAGTATCATTTACAAAAATTTCTTTAATTGTATTATCTTTAGAAATTTTAATTAATTTTATGTAATAAGTTTGAGATGCTCCATTTTCTGCAATTACATTAATTTCTACGGTTGTTTCTTCTACACCGGCTGAGGAAGTTATACTCAATAAACCAATTGCTGAATTATCCCCATTTTCAATTGTAGCATATTCACTTATTGTCTTCACATCTATAGCTGATTCTGTACTATCAGCTGGAATAAATGTTGTATAAGTTTTTGTTTCTTTATTATATGTATTAGTGATATTATCTGAATTAACCTTAACATATTCTATTTCATTATTGCTTGATAATTTATTTATTGTAACAGGATATATTGTTTTACTTCCATCTTGTGCAGTTACTGTTATATTCAATGTTGTTGTCTTTCCACTAGATAGATTTACAGTTCTTTCAGTTTGTTTTAATTCTGCCTCTTCAGTACCCATTGCAACTGTTGCATACTCATTACTTGATATTGCTTTTAAATTAACTTCTGTTACATTTTCAGCAACATTTATAATATATGTTCCATCATCTTGTTCATCAATTTCTGTTTTATCTTTATACAACGAATCTAATGTACTATCATTAGAAATTTTTTGTAATACTATTGTATATGTTCTTACACTTCCATCTTCTGCTACAACGTCAACATTTACATTTGTAATATCATTTTCGGTTTCAGCTGTATATGATATTGTAGATTTTGATTCAAGTGAATCAATTCTTAATGTAGCATATTCACTTAATGCCTTAATATCAATTGTTGCTGATGTACTGTTATTTGGAATAAATGCTTTATATGTATATGATTTTTCATCATATTCTGTTAGCCCTGTGCTGTTTACTTTTACATATTCCAAATCTTTTATATCAGAAACCATATTAATTGTTAAAACATAATCTTTTACAATAGTTGTATCTTCTGCTGTTATTTTAATTGGAACAGTTATTACTTTGGCAGTTGTAGTATCTACACTAACAGTAGCATCACCTTTTGATGTTGCTGTTTCATTATTAATTGCAATCGTAGTATTTTCATTAGTCGTTTTTACTCTAACATCAGATGACTTAATGCTTTCAAGCACTTCTGCAGTATATGTTCCATCATCATTCGGCTCTATTTCTTTATTATTTACATATAGTTTAATAATTGTTGCATCCTGAGATAATTTTTTAATTACTAAATCTCTATTTTCAACTGTACCATCTTCTGCAATTACAGTAATTGTAAATATGTTTTCATCACTTATTGTTGTAACTTCTGCAGTTGCAGTATGTTTATTCAAATCTCCAGTATCAATTTTTACAGTTGCTTGTTCATTTTCTGTTTCTACATATATATTAGATACATCAACAGAATTATCAATTATCATTGTATATTTCTTATTAACTTCATCATAAGTTGATGTTACATCTGAATTATTAACAGTTAATTTACTAATATTTGTATTGTTTGATATTTGCTCTATTTCTAATGTATATGTCTTAGTATCAACATTATTTTGTGCTGTAATAATTATTGGTATTGATACAACCTTATTTCCATTAGGTAATGTACGTACAAAAGTATTTTCTTTTATAGATTTTTCACTTGTATCAATTTGAACATAAGCATATTGATTTGTTGCTATTGCTTTTATAGTTACTTCTGTTACACCTGGAGTTGCAGTCACATAATAAGTATCTTCATCTGTTAGTATTGCAGACTTGCCATCTACTGTTATAGATTGAATTCCTGTATCTGAAGATTCTTTTATAATATCAACAGAATACATTTTTATACTTCCATCTTCAGCTGTTACTTTAATATTTACAACAGCTTCTTGACTTGTCATTGATATATTTTTTGTTACAGTATGAATTACTTCATCGTCATCATCTAATTGAACTTTTGCACCTTCATGTGTTGTTTCTACATATAATGGAACACTCGTTAAGCTTGCTTTAACAAATGCCGTATATCTTCCATTAACAGCAACTACTTCTTCTCCATTTACTGTTACTTTATTTAACGTATTATCATTAGAAACTTTTTCAATATTTACAGTATATTGTTTTTCTGTACCATCTTGTGCCATTACAGTTACTATTACTTGTTTTGATTGTACTGAGCTTAAATCAATATTTAATTTATCTTCTCCAATAGAATACTCATTATTTTCTATTTTTACTTTAGCATATGCACTTACTGTTTTTACATCTAATTCATAATTTGTATCTTTTATAGGAACTTTAACAGTATATACATCTTCATCATTAGTACCAATTTGACCATCAACTTTTACATATTCAAGTTCTGTATTATTTGACTTTTTAATAATTCTTAATGTATGTTCAACTTGATCTTCTTCTACTGGTGAACTTATATTAATCTTTAATACTGTTTCTTCATCAGGAGTATTTACATTAAATGTTACACTTCCAACACCACTTACTATGTTTCCTACTTTTATGTTTGCTTTGTTTGAAGATGCATTTATTATTACATCAGCTTGAGTACAATTTGGATCTATCCAAGCAATATATTCTCCATCCGTATTTTCAGCTTCATTATCATTAACAACAATTTTATCTATTGTTAATAAGTATTTCTTAATTATTTCTAGTGAATATTCCTTTTCATTTCCATTTTCTGCTTGTACAGTTATTTTAACAATATTAGTGTCATCTGGAATTGTTAATTTTCTTGTTGTCTTATTTATTTCATATTCATTATCTCCTATTTTGACTTTTGCTACATCTTTAGAAGTTACAGCTGTTAAATCTATTTCATTCAAATCATTTGGTACAATCATTTGATAATTTGTTTCTGAAGTTTGAACAATCTTATCATCATCAATACCATTAGCTGATATAGATAATAATGAATTATCACTTGAATATCTTTGTAATATTACATGATGTACCTTTGTTGTTCCATCTTCGGCTGTTACTACTATTTGAACATCTTTTTCTTCATCTAAGACATTTACAATTTCAGTATTTTCTCTAACTTTATCTTCATTTCCGTCAATTGAAACTAAAGCTTTCTCATTTGAAGTAATTACATGAATTTCACCACTGCTGTTATTTCCAATTTTAGCAATATACTTACCATCTTCTACACTTATTAGAGCTCCATTTACATATACTTCCAATAAATCTGTATTATTAGATAATTTTTCTATATTTAGTTTATATGTTTTTTCTGTGCCATCTTCGGCTGTTACAATAATATTAAATACAGTTATATCACCTGTTAAAGATTCTTGTTTTATAACTTTATTATCTGTACCATTTTCATTAATTCCAACTTTAGATAATATATCATTTGCCATAGCTTCAATATTTACAGAATCTTTAGCACTAATTACTTTTACATGATATTCGCCATCGTCAGATTTTTCAACAATGTTTCCATCAACTTTAATGTATGATAACTCAGCATCATCAGACATTTGGCCAACTTCTAATATATAATCTTCATTTGTAACTCCATCTTGTGCTGTAATATTTACATTTACTGTTGTTATATTATTTGCTTCATCTTTATTTACTGTATTTGTTGAAGAACCGATACCTGATGCAAAGTTTCCAATTTTAACTTCAGCTAAATTATCATCTGCGATTGCTGATACAGCGAAATCTTTTGCAGATTTTGCAACCTTCGCCTGATATCTATTTGTATATGGAACTTGTATAGCTTCAATTCCATTTACTGTAATTTTACTTAATTTAGTATTATCTGGTAATCCATAAATAATTAAGTCATATGTTTTTTCTGTTCCATCTTCTGCTTTAACATTAATTTTAACAGTTATATCTTTAGAATCCATTGCCACATTTTTAGTAATTTCATTTACTTCATATGCAATATTATTAATTGCTATTTGAGCAAATTCATTTGTAGTTTTTGCATTAATACTTACTTCTGAAACTTTAGAATTTAAAGTAACTTCATATGTATTTTCCTTTGTTGTACTCAATGTTGCACTCAATTCATTAACTTTTACAAATTCTAATGTTGTATCACTTGAAGCTTTTTCTAGCACTAATGTATATTTTCCAATACTTCCATCTTGAGCTTTAACTTTAATTGGTACAGAATATGTATCTGATTCAAAATTAATATTTAATGAATCTTTTTCAATAATATATTCATGTGTATCAATTGCAACTTCTGCCAATTTGTAATTAGCAATTGCTGTAATAACCATATCTTTATATTTTTCATTTACTTTCGCAGTATAAATATTTGTACCTTCAACTCTAGTAGCTTTTACAGACATATCGTCATTAGCAACTATAATTTCTTTCAATATATTATCTGTTGATGGTTTTCTTATTATTAATGTATAATTTTGTACATTTTCTACATTATTGCTATCTGTAACAGTAATATTAAATTGATTTACAAGCTCTGGAAGGTCAACTTTAACTTGACTTCTACCAATTTCAGCTGTATTTGTTGCAATTTGAACTTTACTTGTTTCAACAGATGCAATTGCCAAAACTTCAGCTTCAACAGCATTTGCTGTAACAGTAACTTCATATGTATTATTTTCAGACATTTCAATTTCTTTACCATTTACATACAATAAACCAAGTGATGAGCCGTCTTTAGTTTTATGTATGTTTAATGTATATTCCTTTTCTTGTCCATCATATGAAACAACTATTTTAACAGTTGTTATATCTCCTGTTAATTTTATTCTTCTTGTACTTTCTTTAATTTCTTCACCTATTTTATTGATGTTTATTCCTGCAAGTTCATATAATGCAGACGCATTAACTTCAACTTCAGTTTTATCTTTATCAACAACAATACTATATTCTAAGAAATTATTTTTACTTGCATCTACTCCATCTACTTTTACAGACTCTAAATCTGTTACTGCAGATTTTTTATAAATTGTAAGTACATAAGTAATTTCTTTTCCACTTTCAGAAATTACCTTGATTGGAACTGTTTTTACTAAATTATCCTTTATTGAAATATCTTTAGTAGCTTCATGAATTACTTCAGCATCACCATCAATTCCAACTTTTGAAACAGCGCTTGTTGTTATTGCATCAACATTTGCAGTTTCACAATCTTCTAATATTACAGAATATTCATTTGAATTTACTGAAGTTGCCTCTATGCCATTTACATATAAATGCTCTAAATCTACATTTACAGATTGTTTTATAACAGTTAATGTATAATCAAATTGTGTTCCATTTGCAGTTTCAACTTTTATTGGAATTTCTGTTTTTGCATCAACTAATTTTACTGTATCAATAAGAGTACCCTTTTCATACCAAATATTACCACCGTTTATACTTATTTTATCATTTTCATCTTTAGTTGTTATTAATAAATTACCTTCATTTTCATCCGTAGCTATTGTTACTTCATATTTCTTTGCACCTACAATTGATGCAGTAATTCCGTTTACAGATATCTTATTTATTCTTTGTGCATCTAAAGGCTCTACTACTACAACTACATCTTTAGATATATTTGAATCTTTGCTTGTTACAGTTATAGTGGTTTCTCCTTCAGCTATAGCTTTTATTTTTGCATTTTCTTCAATTGTAACTATATTAGTATTATTAGACTTCCATTCAAAATCATCGACATTTTTTAAATCTTGTTTTAACACATTAAATCTTTCAGAACTTATTTTAAATTCTTGTATATCATTAACACTCATTAAAACATTATCTGGATTGATATCGAATTCTTGCTTTCCAACTAATATATATTCATTTGAATTAATATTTGTTTCATTTCCAAGTGTACCATATGTATTTAGTCCTGAACCATATACTAATCCATCTGCAGTAATTACATATGTATTATTTACACCTGCGCCAACAGAAATTACATTTTTATCAATATTTACAGGTGTTGGAGAAGCTACAGCTGTATTATTTTTAGTTCCTAATTCCCCATTAGCATTTTCTCCCCATACATATGCTTTTCCTTCATTTGTTAATATCATATAATTTCCAGCTTTTGCAGATATATCTACTACATCTTTTCCAGCATATATTGTAGAAATATTATTGTTATTTATTTTTACAACATTTCCATCTTTATTTATACCAACTAACTCATCTCCACAAGCTACTTTTATGATATCAACGAAATCTTTAATTACAGCAAAATTTTCATAATTTACGCCAACAATATTTGTAGTATTTCCAGAAATATATACCCTACCTTTATTATCAATCAAAGCTGTATAATCTTTTCCTGCTGATATATCAACAATTTTAGTTCCTGGTATATTTAATTTAATTGGTTCATCTGTTGTCTTTATATTGCCTAATCCTAATTGTCCATTACTGTTTGATCCCCAAACATATACTTCTCCATATTTATTTAATGCAACTGCATGATTATATCCAGCTGATATTTTTGAAACATCACTTATTGAACTTATTAATGTTGGTGTTGTATATGATGATTTATTACCCAAACCAAGTTGTCCATAACTATTATCACCAAAACTCCATACAGTTCCATCACTTCTTAATGCTAAAGTATATTGATTTCCAACAGAAATATCTTTATATGATTTTAAAATATTTATTTCTTTTGGAATATTAGAAGATTCTAATGATGAATTTCCTAATTCTCCATTTGAATTATATCCATAAGACCATATACTTCCATCAGCTTTTAATGTTATTGCATAATTATTACCAGCAAAAGTTTTAGGAGCATTTTTGTTATCTTTTTCACCTACTCTTACAATACAAATTTGAACATCATTTGTATTGTTTTCAGTAACTTTAATCCAAGTTACTCCTATATTTTTACCAGTAACTATGCCATTATCATCAACTCCTGCAATATCATTATTTAAAGATTCATATTTATAATCAGAATTAGAAACATTATCTTTAAATACATTAAATTCAAATTGTGAATTTAGCTCTATTTGTTTAGTATTTTCTATATTAACAAATACATCATTTTCTTTTAATGAAAAACTTTGTTTTCCTACTTGAACAGGATATACACTATTTGATGATGTTCTCATTGTACTTAATCCGTGATAATAATCACCACAAGCCCATACAGAGCCATCATTTTTTATAAACATAGAATATGTATTTCCAGCAGTTATATAATTTACATCATTTATTGTATTTAGTAATTTAAATTCTTTGTTATAATCCTTTGTTCCATTTCCTAATTGACCTAAACTATTTAATCCTGTAGCATATACATTTCCGCCTTTTGTTAAAATCATAGAATGAGATTTTCCTGCTGAAATATCCATAATACCACTTATATTTAATATTTGTGTTGGTGTATTTATTGTCTCTACAGTGTTTATTCCTAATTGTCCATAAACATTGTATCCCCATGAGTACAATTTTCTTGAAGTTGTTAACGCTAAATTATGGTATTCTCCAGCAGATATAAATGCAACATTTTCTAGTGATTCAACTTTTTCAAATATATTACGTTTATATTCTGTTCCAGTTAAACTACCAAAACTATTATTACCTGTTGTATATACAAATCCATCAGTTGTAACCAATATTGCATGCGATTTTCCTGCTTTTACATCTAATACATTTTTAATATTTTCTACACTTGTAGGTAATTTTCTGTTTTCATAATTTCCTATTCCAAGCTCACCATTTGTATTTAATCCCCAAACAACTAAGTTATTTGACTCCGTAATAGCAAAGCTAGAATTATATCCTGCTGAAATTTTTACTATTTTCTCTGCAAGATCAACTTTTATAGGTTCAGAACTGTTAGAAACCACATTGTTTCCTAATTGATAATAATTATTATTTCCCCATGCCCAAACAATTCCATTTTCATCTAATGCCAATACATGATTTTCTCCTGCTGATATTTCAACTATTTTAGCATTTGTACCAAATTTAACTTGAGCTAAATTATCATTATCAACTTTTGTTCCTGTACCTAGCTCTCCATTTGCATTTAATCCATACGACCATACAGTACCATCAGCTTTTAATATAACTTGTGTTGAATTTACTGTAATTGTCATTGGTTTTACTAATGCACCAGATTTTATAACACTTACTTGTATTATAGCTTTATTATCAGTACCATCTTGACTTACTGTTACTGAAGTAGTTCCTTCTGATAAACCTGTTACTTCACCAGTTTGAGAATCTACTTTTATTATTTGTTTATCATTTGACAAATATGTTAATCCATCTGAAGTTACTTCATTTTTCAAATTAAATGATTTAACATTAGCACTTAATGTTGCTTTTTCTGATTTTCTTAAAGTTAAATGATTTGTATTTACAACAATATCTTCTGCACCAACTAATACTGGAGTTATAGAATTTGCATTAACACAATTTCCTAAAGTTCCATTTAAACCATTACCCCATGCATATACTTTACCATTTGAATTAACATATATTGCATGATTCTTTCCTGCTGATACTAATATTCCATTTGAAATATTAGTATTCTTTTTAGGTAATACCTGATCATTTGATTGATCTGTACCTAATTTATTTTGATCATTTGATCCCCAAGTATATACTTCTCCATTATCTAATACTGCCATTGTGAAATTATTTCCAGCTTTTATTTGTCTTATATTAGTTAAAGTTTCTGTTCCTGTACTATTTTTTATGATAGTAGGTACTAAGCAATTTACTTTAGTTCCATTTCCACATTGACCATTTGTATTTGTACCTAATGCATATGCAGTTTTATCTTTAGTTAAGAAAACTGTATGATTTTCTCCTGATGATATATCAATTACATTTTCTAATCCAGAAACTACTGCTTTTGTTTCCAAATTAATTGCCTTATTATCCACAGTTATTCCATAATTTCCAGAAACTTTTGTAACATTTTCTATATTGCTAATTTTTACTGCAACTTTTCCATATCCTTCGCCACATGCATATACATTTCCATCATAATCTAATAAATATGTTGCATTTTTATACGCTGTAATTTCTGCAATGTTGCTAATTTCTTTTCCATATTCATCAACTACACTTACTAATGTAGTTGAATTTGAAGTACTACTATTTCCTAATTGTCCTTGTGAATTTAATCCACTTGTTAATACCTTATTATCTTTTGTTAAAATTACTATATGAGAATCTCCTGTAGCAATTTGTCTTACTTTAGAGCTTAATTCAATTTGTTTTGGTTCATTTCTATTCTCAGTATCACCTAATGCTAATTGACCACAACTATTTGCTCCCCAGCTCCAAATACTACCATCTGATTTTAATGCAATATTAAAATCATTATCAGATTTCACATCTATTACAGAATCTGAATTTTTATCTAATACTTCTACATAAATATTAGCTGTTTTTCCAGAAGTATTATGTGATACAACAATTGTTGTAAAACCACTATTGTTAGCAATAATTTCACCATTATTTATACTTGCAATGTCTGGATTAATTGATTTAAATGTAAATCCATTTGAATCAATTACATCTTTTCTTAAATTAAATGTATTATTTAAAGTTACATTTACATCTGATTTATCTCCAACATTCATTGTTATGTAATCATTTTCCTTAACAATTTTTACACTTCCAATTAATGTAGGAACTTGTTTTTCAACACGATCTGATTGTCCAAGTTGACCAACAGTATTTAATCCCCATGAATATACAAAACCATCATCTTTAACATATGTTGCAAAATTTTGACCTGCTGAAATTCTTTCAACATTTTCGCTTTCAACTTTTGTTGGTACAGAAATATAATTATCATTTACACCTAATCCTAAACTATAATTACTATTTCTACCAAAGCTATATACCTCTCCAGCTCTTGTTAATACATATGAATTATATTGACCAGCTTTAATCGATTCAGCTAATGGTATATTTTTTACAACACTTGGTGAGTTATTCTTTTCTGTATTACCACTACCTAATTGACCATATGAATTATTACCCCAAGCATACACCTTTCCTGATGCATCTAAAGCTAAATTATGACTGTCACCAGAAGCTATTTCTACAATATTTTGTAGTCCAGCTATTTTTTTGTTTAAATCTGTAATATTCCATACTGTTCCATATTCAGAAAGTATTAATTTTCCAGAAATATCTATAACCTTGCAATAGAAATTTAATTTAGTAGGTACTAATGAATATCCTTCTCCCCATACATATAGCTCTCCATCTTTATTAATTGCAAAACTTGTATTTTCATATGCAGAAATTTTTACTATATTTTCTAGACATTCAACCTTGCCAATGTTTCCATTATTAATATTATTTCCATTTCCAAGTTGTCCACTTTCATTTGCACCGAAGCTATACACATTACCATTTTGATCAATTGCTAATGTATGATTTTTTCCAACAGCAATTTTTGTAAATTTAAGTCCTAGATCATTTTTTATTTTAATTGGTTCAATATGATTTTCATTTGACATACCCCCAATACCTAATTGTCCATAAGTATTATCACCAAATGTAAATAATGAACCATTTGTTTTTAATGAAACTGTGTGTTTATTTCCAGCTTTAGTATCCATTGCAGAAACTTCATCTTTATCTAAAACATTAACTTCAGCTCTTCTTGCAAAATTTCCTGCAACTACATCAATATAAGTTTTTCCTAAAGATTTCGCCATAACATTTCCGTCTTTATCAACTGATGCTATTTTTTCATCTTGTGATGAATAGCTAATTTCTTTTGAGTTTTTATAATCATATAGGTTAAATCCAAATTCATATTTTGAATTTATTTTTTGTGTTTGTCCAATATTATTAAATGTAAAATCTAATGTATCTACACTTAAAAGATCATTACTAATATTTTCTGGGATATTTATTGTAACTGTTGAAGAATTTCCTAGTTGTCCATATTCATTATATCCAGTTGCCCATACTTCTCCATTTTCTTTAGCAAACACACTATAATTCTTTCCTTTTTGAGCAATAAATACGCTATTTAATTCCGTATCTACAGATTCTTTTACATATACAGGAACTGATGTGCTTATATTAGTTCCATCACCAAGTTCGCCATATCCATTATTACCCCAAGCAAGAACTTTACCATCATCTGTTATTGCTAATCCACCATAATATCCACAAGATATAGAAGCAATATTTTTCATTCTATTTCCATCTATCCCAGATATTTGTTTTGGAATTGATCCACCGACATCTGTCAATGCACCAAGTGTTGCATAACCAAATCCCCAAACAGTTCCATCATCTTTTAATGCTAATGCCTGCTCTGTTGTAGATGCAGAAATATCTATAATTCCAGATAAATTTGTAACTTGTACTGGTTGTAATCTTGTAGTGTTAGTACCATCACCTAATTGACCATTTGAATTATATCCCCATGCATATAAATTTCCTTCATCAGAAATTGCATATACAGACTTATTTCCACCTTCTACTTTTGTAATATTCGAAATTAATGTTACCTTTACAGGCAATTTTTTATTTGATTTATCGCCTGTACATAATTGGCCATAATCATTTAATCCCCATGTAAATACATTTCCATCATTATCCAATGCAATTGACATACTCTTAGCAGTAGAAATTCCTTTAATATTTTCAATAAATCCATCTCCTGACTCATTTTTTACTTGAACAGGAACTGTTGAATTTGTATAATTTCCAATACCTAATTGACCTTTATCATTAGCTCCCCAAGACCATAAAGTTCCATCTTGTTTTAATGCCAATACATGGTTATTGCTTACTGCAATTTTAACAATATTATCTATATCAACTTTTGTTGGAGTTAATCTATTTTCATTATCTCCTAATCCTAATTGACCTTTATCATTTAAACCAAAGCTCCATACAGTACCATCTGATTTTAATGCAATAGTTGAATACTCTGTTGTTACAACTTGAGGGAATGCAATATCATTTTCCTCTAAAACATAAACATCAACATAAATTGTTTTATTAGTATTTACTTCTGTTATTCCAATTTTAGTTTTTCCACGTTTAACGCCTGTTATATTTCCAAGTCTATCAACTTTTGCAATATTTTCATTTTTACTTTCATATGAATATTGACCATTTGACATGCTATCATATAGTAAATTAAATCCTACACTTAGCTCTGGTTTTAATTCATAAGTTCCACCTATTTTATGTATTGTAATTTCGTTCTCTGGAACTTTTATTTTTATATTACTTATACATACCCATTCTTTTCTATTTGATGTTGTACCATCACCTATTTGTCCATAATTATTTTTTCCAGCTTCCCATACTGTTCCATCATCTTTTACAATTACAGAATGTGTATCACCTGCTGAAACTTCCAAAACATCTTCAAATAGATCTGCTGTTTTACTATATTTTACTTGAACAGGATTTAACTTATTAGATGTATCCTCATCTCCAAATTGATAATTATTATCAGAGCCCCAAGCAAATACTTTTCCATCATTTGTTTTAGCAATTACATGCTTAGATCCACATGATACATACTCAATATTTCCTAATTTAGATCCATCATTCATAACAACTTGTGTTGGTATATTTTTATTAATTGTTGTGCCATCACCTAATTGTCCACTACCATTTATACCAAAACTATAAACTTCACCACTTGTTGTTACAAGTACACTATAGTCTAGACCAGTAGAAATTTGTACTATATCTTTTACTGTTGATAAATTAGTTGGATATAAACTATTTACCTTAGTTCCAATACCTAATTGTCCAGATGTATTTAATCCCCAAGCCCATACATTACCATCTATATCTAATGCCAAGCTTGAATGTCTTCCTGCTGATATTTCTTTAATTCCACTTAATCTTCTTACTTTTACTGGGATACTTCTTCTTGTTGTTGTACCATCACCTAATTGACCATATCCATTATAGCCCCAAGCATATACTGTACCATCACTATTTAAAGCAATACTATGGTTTGCACCAGCATCAATTCTAATAATATTTTCCAAATTTTCTACTTGGACAGGTGTTGTTACATTTGTTGTTGTATTATTTCCAATTTGACCATAGTTATTTAAACCTGTAGCCCATACTGTTCCATCCTCTTTTAAGAATAATACATGATTGTTTCCACATGCTATATCAACAACATTATCAATATCTATTTTAGTAGGTTCAAGTTTTCTTGCAGTATCACCAACACCAAGATTTCCATATGCGTTATATCCCCATGACCAAACTGTTCCATCAGCTTTTAATGCTACAGTAAAGTCTATTCCGCTTTTAATCTTTGGATTTGCAATGTTGCCTTTTCTTACTATTTTAACTACTACAGTTGCTGTATCACCTGTTTCATCATTTGTTACTTCAATACGAGCATTACCATATCTAACTGCTGTTATTAATCCTTTTTCATCTACTTTTGCAATATTTTCATTTAATGACTTATATGTATAATTTTCATTTTCTAATGTTTTATATAAAATATTAAATCCTAAATCCATTGAGGCATTTATTTGTTTTTGCTCTCCAATATAATTTAATATTACAATTGGATCTTCTACCTTCAAACTTGTATGACTTATTCCAACTAGAGTTTTAGAAGTATCTAATGTACCATCACCTAATTGACCATATCCATTATAACCAGATGTATAAACTCTTCCTAGCTTATCTGCTATAGCCATTGTATTATTAGTATTTCCAGTTAGAAGTGAATTTTCAAATTCGCCATTACCATACTCACCTAAAACTTTTGTATATAATTTGTTATTTACATTTGTATTATTTCCTGCATTTCCATATTCGTTATAACCAGAAGTCCATGTACTTCCATCTTCTCTTATAATAGAAGTTACATATTGTCTAGCATTAATATCTGTTGCATCTTCAATTATATTTCCAGTAGAATCTTTTGCTACAACTGGTATTAATCTTCTAGTTGTATCTCCTTGTGCTAATTGACCATATCCATTATAACCAACTGAATATATTTTACCATCTTCACTTAGCATTAAAGTATAATTAACACCTACAGATACTTTAATAATATTTGAAATATTATTTTTACCACCTTCATCCAATACTTTTACTGGAATAGTAGTATTAGTTCTATTATTTATTCCTAATTGACCATTAGTATTTAATCCTGTAGCCCATACTGTTCCATCAGAATCTAATAATACTAAATGATTTCCTCCTGCACTTATATCCATTATATTATTTACTTTTCTTACTCTTGAAGGTATTGTAGATTTTGTTGTTGTATTATTTCCAAGTTGTCCATATCCATTATAACCCCAAGCATATACTGTACCATTATTTTTCAATGCTGCCATATAATAGTTATTTGCAGAAATTGCAACTATATCACTTAAATAATCTAATCCACTTTCAGATTTAACTTGAACAAATGCATTTGTTCCTGTTGAGTTATTTTGACCTAATTGTCCATAGTTGTTTTGACCTGTTACCCATACTGTTCCGTCTTTCTTTAGAACAGCTGTAAAGTTACCACCAGCAGCCACATCTATAACATCAGTCATATTTGTAGCAGTAGGCTCTAACATATTAGATGTATTTCCAAGTCCCAATTGTCCATAATCATTTAGACCCCATGTCCATACAGTTCCATCAGATTTTAAAGCAACATAATGATTTAATCCTCCAGATACTTTTGGCCATGTTATTCCATCCCTTGCGGGAACAACAATTTTAACTGTTGTAGTCAAACCTAATTGATCATTTGTAATTTTAACATATGTTGTTCCAGCTCCTGTTGAAATTATATTTCCATATTGGTCAACCTCAACAACATCTTTGTTAAATGACTTAAATGCATTTGCACCAGCATCTACTGTAGCTGTTAATAAATTAAATCCACTTTCTACTTTTACATCTATTTTTTTAGTTTCTCCAATTTTACTAAATGTAATGAATTTCTCATTTACATCAAGTTTTGGATTACTAATACATTCAACAGTGCTACTTGTTACATTAGAATCATTTCCTAATTCACCATTACCATTATATCCAACAGTCCATACTGTTCCATCATTTTTTACAAATGTTGTATGATATCCTTCTGATGCAATAAGCATCAAATTATCAAAATCTTCATTTGTCTTATCAGATACAACACGTTTTGGTATTTTTACTGAAGTTGTATTACCCAATCCAAGTTGACCATAAGAATTATCTCCCCATGAATATGCAAATCCATTGCTATCTATTGCATATGAAGAATAAAGTCCAGCATTTACATATACAATATTTTCTAAATATGCACTTCCATCTGAATTTAAAACTTGTTTTGGTAATGAACTATCTGTTTTATTGTTTATACCTAATTGACCATGTGAATTATCACCAAAACTCCAAACATTACCATTACCATCTAAAGCAAGAGCATACCATCCTCCCATAGATATTTGAATAATATTTGTTAACACACCATTACCGGCACTATTTTTTACTTGTTTTATTCTATATGATGCATTTGTATTTCCAATACCAAGTCCACCATTACAGTTATGACCTGTTGCCCATAATGTTCCATCTTGTTTTATTATTGCAGATTCACATTGACCAATTGCAATATCTTTTACTCCACTAACATTTCCAATTCCATTACTATTTAGCATATATACTGGAGTTGTTCTACTTGTTGATGTATTATCACCTAAAATTCCTTGACCATTCCATCCACAACCAACAACTTCAGTAGAATCAAGTAATGCAATCCATTGATGTCTTATAGCAGTAATTTTAGTAACATTTTGTAAATATCCAATTCCATTTACTCCCATTACCTGCATAGGCACTGTACTTTGTACAGTATTATTTTGACCTAATTGTCCATAATCATTATATCCCCATGCCCATAATGTTCCATCTGCTTTTAATGCCATTGAAAAATGATCACCGGCAGAAATATCTATTACATTATCAATATTAACTTTTGTAGGTACATACATACTTGTTGTTGTTCCAATACCTAATTGACCATATGCATTATAACCCCATGTCCATACTGTTCCATCAGATTTCAAAGCAATAGTATGGTTCTTTCCAGAAGCAATCTTTGGTGTTGCTATAGCACCATCTTCAAGAACATTTACATCAATTGTTACAATTTTTCCAGATAATTCATCAGTTCCTATAACTTTAGTAATACCTAGTTTTATTGCCTTAATATTACCATCTGCTGAAACTGTTGCAACATTTTCATTTAAAGACTTAAATGTAACTGATCTATTAAGTTCATCTTCAGCTTTAAATAAATTAAATGATTCCATTTTTACTGTAACTTTTTGCTCTTTACCAACTGTTAATTTTACAGTATTTGGATTAGCAATTATTTTTGAACCTATATATATAGGTAAAGCTGTACTTGATATTGTTGGATCACCTAATTGTTTTTGATCATTTAATCCCCAAACTTGTACATAACCATTATTATCAACAGCTAATCCATGATTTGCACCAGCACCTATATATAAAATATCATTTATTTCACTTTCACCAGTACTATTTCTTACTTTTACAGGAATTAATGCATTATTTGAACTACCATTACCAAGTTCACCAGATGTTGCAATTCCCCATGAATATACTTCTCCAGACTTAGATAAAGCATATGTCGTATTTGATCCAGATTTAATTGTTGTAATATTATTTAAAGGACCGTCCCCATTTTCGTTTAAAACTTGAACTGGTATTTGTTTTGAAACTTTTGTATTATCACCTAATTGTCCTGATGTTCCAAGACCAACTGATACTATTGTTCCATTGCTTTTTAATATGTTTGTTGAATAATTTGTTGCAGAAATGCTAATAGCATCATTTATATATGAATTTTCATCTGCAAGTACTTTAACAGGAATTAATTTTGAAACTTTTGTGTTATCTCCTAATTGTCCATATGTGTTATCTCCCCATGTATATACACTTCCATCTGATTTTAGTGCAACTACATGTCTCTTTCCACAACTTACACTAATAACACCTGCTAAATTAGCTTTTGCTTTTACAGGAGTATATTTTGAAGTTTTGCTACCATCACCAAGTTGTCCATAATTATTTTGTCCCCAACTCCATACTTCTCCTTGTTTATTTACTGCAATTGAATAATTTTCTCCTGCAGAAATATAAATAATATCTTGTAAATATCCATCACCATTTTCAGCTAGAACCTGGACAGGAGTATATTTTGAAATTTGTGTATTATCACCAAGTTGTCCATAATTGTTGTAACCCCATGACCAAACTGTTCCATCATTTTTTAATGCTAATACATGGTTTGTTCCACTTGCAATCATTTGTATATCTTGTAAATATCCAACTCCATCTTTTCCGAGTACTTGTGTTTGTAAATCTGTTGAAATTGTTGAATTATTTCCAAGTTGACCAAATTTATTATATCCCCAAGTCCATACTGTTCCATCGCCTTTTAATGCTACAGAGTGTTTACTTCCACCATCAACCATTGGTTCATATTTCATATCTTCTTGTGCTTTTATAACTTTTACATAAACTGCAGCTTCAATGTTTCTTGTAGTATCTGTTATTTTAATTAATGTATTTCCAATTCCTACAGCATTAACTTTTCCATCTGCTGAAACTGTTGCAACAGATTTATCCAATGATTCATATTTTAATTTTCCTGGTTCAATATCTTTTATATATACATTAAATGAATCTTCAATTTGTGCATTTATTTGTTTTTCATCATTTATATTCATTGTAAATATTATATCTTCTGGTTTTAAAGCAATTTCACCAATTTGAACAATATTCATTCTTTGGTAAACAGTATCATCACCAATTTGACCATATGTATTTAATCCAACTGTCCAAACATTTCCCTCTTCATCTATATAACCAGCATTATTTAATGATCTAGATCCACTTGGTAAAATATCTAATCCATTAGCCTCTGCTGTATTTTCTTCATTATTTACAGGAATTAATACTGTTGAATTTGTTGTTGTATTATTACCTAATTGTCCATAATTATTTTGACCTGTTATTAAAACATGTTTTGCATTATTACTATCCAATGCCTTAACAATTACTCTATGTCCAGTTGCACCTATATCTACAACTTTATTTAATGATTCAACTTTAGCATTTTCTAAATCTATTTGTACTGGATATGAAATGCTTGTAGTATTTCCTATTCCTAATTGTCCAACATTGTTTTGTCCCCATACCCAAGCTTCATTGTTATCATTCAATGCTATAACACTATTTGTTCCAGTAGCAATTTTTATTACATCTTTTAATACTCCATTTCTAGCATTATTAATTACTGGATTTGGTGTATATCTACCAGCAGAAGATCCAGATCCTGTATTTGTAGCATTTTGTCCTAATGTTCCATAATAGTTATATCCAGTAGACCAAACAGTTCCATCTCCTATTTGAATTATAGTTCCATTTGAATTTGTTTCTACATTTACTGCATTAAATACAGTATCCATTTTTGTTGGTAATGATTTATTTGTATTATTTAATATACCTAATTCTCCATATGCATTTCTACCAAAATTATAGACATATCCATCATTTGTAAGTACTGACGAAAATTTATAACCGGCACTAACATCTACAATATTTTTTATAGTATTATCCCCATCACTATTTAAAACTTTTGTAGCATATACACATCTTGAAGTAGATCCATTACCTAATTGTCCATAATCATTATACCCCCATGCATATACTTCTCCATTACTATTTACAGCAATTGCATGGTCTTCTCCAGCAGAAATTTTTACAATATTTGATAAATATTCTTTTGAATTTATTTTTACTCTAATAGGTTTACTTCTATTTACAGTCGTACCATCACCTAATTGACCATTAGTATTTATACCTGTTGCCCAAACAGAGCCATCAGCCTTTAATATTACTGTAAAATTATCACCTTGCGAAATTTGTGGTTTTGTTATAGCTTTTTCGTTATTTTGTATTACATTAACAATTGATTGAGTTTTATATCCATTAACAGTATCTTTAATTGTTATTGTACATTCTCCAAGTCCAACTGCTGTAATAGTTCCATCATTTGAAACTTTTGCAACAGAATTATCAGATGATGACCAATCTAAGTTTTCAATTTTTATATGTCCAGCTAAAGCATTTAATCTTTTAGAAACTGACACATTTAATTTTGTACTTTCACCTTGTTTTACATATACAGCTCTTTTATCTGCTGTTATAAAATCTGGGTTAAGTTCGGTTACAGTTGCTTGAGTAGTTGTACGATTAGATAATAGTCTAACACCATTATCAGCATCTCTTCTTCCCCAGCCTAAAACTGTACCATCTTCTTTTATGCAGAAACTTACATTTCCTGATGTATTTTTATCTAAAGTAACAACTTTATCTGTAAATTCCTCACCGTATTGAGTTTTTAATTTTTGAGGATATGAACTATTTGATGTAGTATTATTACCTATATTTCCATATGCATTATATCCCCATCCATAAACTTCACCATTACCTAAAATAGCAAATGACGTTTCATAATCTGTTCCTATTTCAGTTACATTAGTTAAAGCCTCTGTCGAATTTAATTTTATTTGTACTGGTGATTCCTTACAATATGCACTGCTACTACCTGATGTTGAAGCAGTGCCAATTCCAAGTTCACCATATTGGTTCAATCCCCAAGCCCAAGCTGTTCCGTCAGCCTTTATTGCTAGTACATTATTTCTTCCACCAGCAATTTTAACAACATCAGAAATACTTGACTTAGTTGGTAAAACATTTGATGTAGCTTTTGTACCATTACCAACTTGACCTTGATAATTATAACCCCATCCAAATACATTACCTGTATTTGTAAGTGCTATACAAGATCTTACTGTCGTAGAAATATCACAAATATCAATTAACTTACCTCTTCCACTTGAATCTTTTACTTGAATAGCCACATTTGAATTTGTTGTTGAATTATTTCCAAGTGCTCCGTATCCGTTATATCCCCATGACCATACTGTTCCATCATTTTTTAATGCTATTGCATATGCAGAACCACAAGCCACTTTTGTAATACCAGTTAATTCATTTCCATTTTCATCAATTACATATACTGGTATATTTCTACTAACAGTTTGACCATTACCAAGTTGACCAGATGAACCTAATCCCCATGCTACAACTCTACCATCATCTTTTACAGCTGTAACAAAGTTTTCTCCACTAGAAATACTACAAACATTTGATAATTTATCAACTCCATTAACATCTAATACACTTTGCTCTTCAGAATGTGACACATTATCACCATTTCCTAATTGTCCATATTTGTTACTTCCCCATGTAACAACACTTCCATCAGATTTCAATAATGTTACTGCACTATTACCACCAGATATTTCAGATTTTACTTTATCATCAGAATCTCTTACAACTTTTACTAAAGCCATTGTTTTCCATTCATTTACTTTATCTTCAACAACAATTCTAGATGTTCCTTGTTTTAATGCTGTAATATATCCCTCTGCACTTATTGAGGCAACACTTGGTGTTGTAGAAGTATATGTAATATTATCTGTATTATCGCTTTCATTTTCATAAACATTAAATCCAGATTTGATACTAGCATTTAATTGCTTTCCTTTACCTTCTTGTAATAAAATTTCATTTTCATCTAACACAAGTTTTGCATTTCCCATTCTTGTGTATAATTTTGCATTATTATAATATCCATTACCAATTTGACCATATTGACCTGATCCAGAAACATATACAGTTCCATCATTTTTTATAAGTGCTGTATTATATGTATTTTCAATTGAATGTGGTACATTAATAATTCCATTTATATAATTTTCACCATTATAATCATATAATTTATTAACTACTAATAAATCTGTATTATTATTTTGAGACAATTGATAATCACTATTTTCACCTGTAGCCAAAACTTCATTATCATCAGTTATTAAAAATGTAATTCTCTCAGAAGTTCCTATTTTTCTTATATTTCCTATTCCATTTAAACCATCCGTATTATCTAATACAAAACGAGGATAACTTATATTTGAAGATGCCTTATTTCCTAATTGGCCATTTCCACCATATCCCCAAGTTAATACTTGTTTATTCGTTGTAAGGGCCACACTATGCCATCCACCACAAGCAATTTCAGTAATATCTTTTAGTACTCCATCTTTATTTTCATTCATAACTTGTTTAGCAACTCTAATACCTTGATCAGAACTTCCAGAAGAAGTCATTGTTGAATTAATACCTAACTCACCATAATAATTTCTTCCAATTCCCCATACAGTTCCATCTCCTCTTAGCATTAATGCATGCCATCTACCAGCTGAAACTTGTACAACATTTTGCATTTCTTTTGTTTGTACTGGTAATAATCTATTTGTATTTGTGTAATCACCAAGTTGTCCATAAACATTATATCCACAACTATATACATTTCCATATTTGTCAACTAAAATACTATTTCCATTGCTTGCACTTATATCAACAATATCAGTTATTGGATCTGTTCCAAATGTATCCAACATCTCTTTTGCATATTTAGAATTTACAGTTGTTCCATTACCTAATTGTCCAAATTTATTTAATCCCCAAGAATAAACTTTTCCATCTTTAGTTAATGCTAAAACATGTGATGTTCCTGCAGATATTTTTACAACATTTTTCAATGTTGAATCTTGATTAATTTTTACCTCAGTTAATTCTGCACTTGTTGTATTACTACTTCCATTTCCACATTGACCGACATCATTTAAACCAGTTGACCATACTGTTCCATCAGATTTTAAAACTATTGTATAATTTAAACCTTGCTCAACTTGAGGTACTGTTATTGCGTTTTCTGTATTTCTTGTTACATATACAATACTAGAAGCAATGTAACCGTATTTGTTATCAACAGCTCTTATTGTTGTTTGACCTTCTGATTTAGCTGTAATATTTCCGTTATTATCAACTGTAGCAATTTTTTCATTACTACTTGTCCATGTTATTGTACCAGTAACTGGAGCTCTAGCATACATATTAAAGTTTTGAACAACATTTGTATTTAATTTTTTCTTATCCCCAACTTTTATATATGAAGCTCTATCATCAATTTCCATATATGATACATTCATTTCTTTAGCTGACTTTAAGGTTTCTGTCATTTTTCCAAACAATTGATATGATGTATTTTTTCCAATTCCTAATACACTACCATCTGCTCTTATCATATGTTCCGGAGAAAGATTTGTACTACTGTTTGTTCTTGCCATAGAGCTACTTAATTTTACAATATTATTTGTTAAAGCTTCACCATATTTAGATTTTACTTCAACATAATAAGATTTATTTGTTGTTGTATTATCACCAACTTCACCTTGTGCATTTCCACCACAAGCCAATACCTTATTATTACTATCTAAAATGAAATGTGTTCCACCAGAAGTACCTATATCGACAATATTTGTCACATATGTTGTTGAATCAAACTTACATTGTTTAGGAGCAAGTTCAACACTAGTTGTTCCAATGCCAAGTTGTCCATATGCATTCCATCCCCAAGACCATACTGTTCCGTCTTCTTTTAATGCTAAAATAGAGTATGCTCCAGAGCTAATTTTTGCGACATTATCTATAATTGTTTTTCTTGGAATTCCATGAGTTGAACTATCAGTAGAAGCATTTACTCCAAGTTGTCCATCGCTATTTGATCCCCAAGACCATATTGTTCCATCTTCCTTCAATGCGTGTGATGAGTACATTGTTGTTGAAATATCTATTATACCAGATAAATATCCTTTTCCATATTCATCAAGAACTTTTTTAGCATATGCTGAAACAGCAGAATTATTTGTTCCTAACTGACCATATCCATTGTATCCCCAAGAATATATTTCGCCATTTTTTGTTAATGCTAATGTGAAATCATTTCCTCTTGAAATTTTAACAACATCTTTAATTTTATTACCATCACTATCTAAAACATATACAGGAACTGTGGAATCTGTATTTGTACCATTTCCTAAATTATATGAGCCATTATTTCCCCATGACACAACAGATCCATCTTCTAATACAGCAGAAGCATTATCATATCCAACAGCAATGTCCTTAACCTTTGTTAATTTTCCTTTTCCATCTGGAGAAAGAACTTGCACTGGCTCTGACTGATTATTTGTATTTCCAGTTCCAAGAACACCAGAAGCTCCCAGACCCCAAGACCATACTGTCCCATCTTCTTTTAATGCTATTGTAAAATTTAATCCAGATGATATCTTACTATCTGTATATCCTAAACTATTACTTACAGTAACCTCTATAACTTCTGTTATATTATTATTAAAATCTGTGACTTTAACTCTTGTTTTACCTATACGCTTAGCAGTCATAACACCAGTAGAAGTTACAGTCACAACATCATTATTTTCTGACTCATATTTAATATTGCTTCCAACTGTTTTTATAGTATTGAAAACATTAAAACCCTGATTAACTTTTAAATTAATATTTTCAGTTGTATTAACTTTCATATGTACATTTCTACTATCAGCTTCTAATTGATATTTTCCACTTATTACTGGCAAATATGTATTAAAATATGTACCATTTCCTAATTGTCCATTTGATCCTGTACCAGTTATAACAACAGTACCATCTTCAAGAATATATCCAGAATTTATTGAATTCGAAGGACCTGTACTTGCACTAATTACGCCTTCCAAATCACCTGTTCCATCAACATCTTTTACTCTTGTTAGTGTATTAATTGGTGATGTAACATTTCCTAAACCTAATTGACCAGATGTATTTAATCCTGCTGAATATACTTTTCCATCTTTTGTTGTTATAAAAGATGTAGCATTTCCAGCATATATATTTGCAATATTTTCTAAATCAACCAATTCTCCATTTTCATTTAATATTTTACAAGTATTAAGCTTACTACTATTAGCAGTTGAAGATTGTGATAATTGTCCAGAGCTTCCTAATCCTGCTGAATAAGCTTTTCCATCTTCTCTTAAAACTAAAGTATGAGTTCCACCAGCTATAACATCATATACATCTTTATATATCAATTTTTCTGTAGAACTTCCAATTTCTAATGGAGTAAATTTTGTTGTTGTATCTCCCATTATTAATTGTCCAGAAGTGTTTAGTCCAGTACCTAATGCTGTTCCATCCCCTCTAACTAGCATTGTATACTCAGCACCACAACTAACTTTTACAATATTATAAGCATCAGCAACTTTTATCGGTAATTTTCGAGCAGTTGTTGTATGATTTCCTAATTGATAATTAGCATTTTTTCCCCACGTATATAAATTACCAAATTTATCAACCGCAGAGCTATGAGCTGTTCCTGCTGATATATCTATTATGTTTGTTAAAAATCCTTGGCCATCTTCTGAAAGTACTTTAACAGCATATGTACTATTATCATTAGAATTTTGTCCTAATTGACCATAATTATTTAATCCCCATGTATATACATCACCATTAGAAGTCATTGCCAACATATGACTATCACCAGCAGAAATTTTAATTATATTTGTTAAATATGTATTTTCTGATGTTTTAACTTGAGTTAAATCTGCTGTATAATCTAATGTTCCATTTCCTAATTGACCTCTTGAATTAAGACCAGACATCCATACAGTTCCATCATTTTTTAGTACTGCTGTATAACTATTTCCTTGAACAATCATTGGTGTTGCAATACTATTTTCACTATTATTTGTAACATTAATTGTTGCTTGTGCTCTATATCCATGTAAATCTTCTGTAACAATTATTGTTGTTGTACCTATTTTCTTTGCAATCACATTTCCAGCCTTATCTACAGTTGCAATATTCTCATTTGTACTCTTCCATGTTAAATTTCCATATTCAGGAGCCTTAGCAAATAAATTAAAGTTTTCAACAGTTCTTACACTTAATTTTTTACTACTTCCCAATTTTATAGTTGAAATCTTATCTGTTACTTCTAAATAGCTTGTTCTAACATCTTCAATATATGATCTAGTTTCATATTTTCCACCATCTAAAAGTTGACCATTATTTGATTTACCACAAGATAAAATACTTCCATCTTCTCTAATCATATAATTTGTATATGCAGGTTCTGAATTAGAAAATAGTCCTATAATCTTTGGCTCTAATTCATTATAATATCTTCGTAAACATTTAGTAGGCAAATTTACATTCGAAGATGTGATAATTCCTAATTGACTATAATTATTTAGTCCCCATGCATATGCTGTTCCATCGCTTGTAACGGCAAAGCTAGATTCATATGCTGTACCTATGTCTACAACATCTGTTAAATAATCTGTAGAATTTAACTTAACCTGAACAGCAGTTGTTCTTACATAATTTGCATCACTTGATGATGTGCTTGATACACCAATTCCTAATTGACCATATCTATTTAATCCCCAAGCCCATACTGTTCCGTCATTTTTTAAAACAAGTGTTATATAACATCCTGTAGCGACTTTTTTTACATCAGTTACATTTTTTGCTTGTACTGGTAGTGATCTTTGAGTTCTTGCACCATCTCCCATTTGTGCTGATGCACCAGCTCCCCAAGACCATACTGTTCCATCATTTTTTACTACTGATACATATGCTGCACCAGCACTAACTTGAACAACATCTTTTAAATAATCATTTCCAGTTGAATCTAATACTTGTATTGCATATGCAGAAGATGTTTTAGTATTATTTCCTAATTGACCATAATCATTACTTCCCCATGTAAACACAGTTCCATCCGCTCTTACAGCTATTGCATGATTTCTTGATGCAGAAATACCTACTATTCCTGATAATTTATTGCCATTATAATCCATTACAAATACTGGTTTTCTTGAAATTTCTCCAATATTTCCTAATTGACCATCATTATTTAGTCCCCATGCAACAACATTTCCATTTTTCAAAAGTGCTATTGAAAAATAAGTTCCTGAAGCAATATCTACTACATCAGATAAATATTTGCTACCATTTACACCAGAAACTTGAATTGGATTTTCAGTTTCACTAGTTAAAACTCCTCCATCACCAAGTTGACCATATGTATTATCACCCCAAGACCATACTGTTCCATCATTTTTCAATGCAATTGTATGATTGACTCCTGCAGAAATTTTGTATATATTTGAATTTCTTTCTCCAACAATAATTTGAGCAACAGTTTCAATATTAGTTGTTATATCAGTTATTTTTACTCCTGTCTTTCCATCAGAAATTCCTTTAATTACACCATTATTATCTACTTCAACAATATCTGTATTTAAACTTTCAAATTTTAAATTTTCTTTACTTACAGTATAATTTTTATTTATCTTTAAATTAAATCCTATATTTGATTTAACATCTAAAGTTTTCGTTTCATTTTTATTTAATTGATATAGCTCTTCAACATATAAATTTTTAAAATCAATTTTTGTTATTACATTACTACTTGCATATGTTAAATTTGCATGTTGTCCACTAGTTCCAAGACCAGTTATACCAACAGTTCCATCATCAAAGGCAAATCCATATGTTGTTCCTGTTGAATGTCCAAGAGATACAACATCTTTTAATGCCTCTGTTTTGGTTTCATTTTTTACAACTGTAAATACTTTTGATGTAGTAGTTGATGCTATTGATAATTCACCTGTTTTATTTAAGCCTGTAGCATATACATTTCCAGCTCTGTCTTCAATATAAGTTGAAGTTGGTCCTGTACCAATATTTGAAATATTTTCCATAATGCCACTATTTGCTAATCCCTTTAAATCAATCGGTGCTGTTTGATTTTTTGTTGTATTATTTCCCAATTGATAATTGTTATTATATCCCCAAATATATGCCGTAGCATCCTCTTTCAAAGCAATTGTATGATGTCTTCCAGATGCAACTCTGACTATTCCTGTTAACACTCCATTTCTTTCACTATTTATAGATTGAACAAGCTCTGCTTTATTTGTAGTAGTTCCATCTGCCAATTGTCCAACATTATTATAACCAGTACCCCAAACAGTTCCATCACCTTTTAAAACTATAGTCGAATAATATCCACCTTGTGCCTGAATAACATTGTAACTATCATGCATTTTTGTTGGTAATACTCTAGCAGTTGCAGAATTTATTCCTAAACCATAATATCCATTATAACCCCATCCATATACAGTTTTATCTTTCATAACAGCTATTGAAAAATCATATCCTGCAGATATATCAACAACATCTTTTAAAAATTCTTTTCCTGTACTATCTAAAACCTGTATTGCATATGATGAGTTAACTTTTGTATTATTTCCCAATTGACCATTTGAATTCAATCCCCATGCCCAAACAGTTCCATCTTTCTTTAAAGCAATTACATGTTGTTCTCCAACTTCAATTTTTCTTATATCAGTTAAATATGTATCTCTATCAATCTTTACTTGTGTTGGTATGTTTATATCCATATTTGAAGCAATTCCAGTTACGCCATTTTCAGCAGCACCAGATGTCCAAACAGTTCCATCTTCTTTCAACATTGCAGTAAATGTTGTACCACTTAAAACCTGTGGAATAGCAATTGCTCCTTCTGATATAACATTAATTATAGATTCTGCCTTATAGCCACTTGTTTCATCTTCTGCAATAATTGTTACATAACCACTTGATTTTGCAGTCACTTTACCTGAATCATCAACTGTTGCTATATTTGAATCTGATGATTTATATTTTATATTTCCAATAGTCGCTTTAAAATCATTTATATAAAATCCATTAATTACTTCAACTGATAAATTTAATGTCTTCCCAATTTCCAAATATTCCTGATTATTACTTAAACTTAAATATGATTCACTAATTTTATCTGAATAATTGATCGCACTAACATGATCACTCAAAAATTCATATGCCCCTGCGTAACCATTAGCATAAATATTACCTTCTTCATCAAAAAACATATTTGTAGAAGTATTTTGTCCATCTTGTAATTTTAAAATTTTAGGTAATTGAATACTATTTTTTCCAACTACTTTTGAAGCAACTTTTTGATTTGTTACATTTCCATTTCCAATTTCACCTGATGTATTAAGACCCCATCCATAAAGCTCTCCATCAGAATTTAATGCAAAACTTGTTTCATAATTTGATGCAATATCAACTATGTTTTCAAGATTTAAAACTTGAACTGGTGTTGTTTTTTTATAAGCTGCATTTGATGTAGATGTCGAAGATGTATTTATACCTAAATTTCCATATCTGTTTATACCCCAAGACCATACTGTTTTATCGTCTTTTAATGCTAATGTTTGTAAACCACCAGCATCAACTTTTGTAACATTAGTAATTCCAACTTTTACAGGAATATATGAAGTTACAGCACCACCATTTCCAAGTTGACCACTTGTTCCAAGTCCCCAAGTGTATACTTCTCCATCATTTGTTAAAGCAACAGAAAAATCATGTCCTCCAGATACTTGTTTAATATTATCTAATTCACCAATCTCTGTTGATTCTGTTCCATCTTCAGATGTTACTACATTTTTCTGTTTTACTTTTTGTGCTACAACTCTTTTATAATCAGCATTACTTGCAGTTGTATTTCCAACATTCAAACCAAGTTGTCCATAACTATTTAATCCCCATGAATATACAGTTCCATCATTTGAAACAGCTAAACCATGGAATGAACCTGCTGAAATTTGTTTTATATTTTCTATATCTTTTCCATTTTCATCTTGAACATACACAGGAACACCAGATGAATCTGTTGTATTATTACCCAATTGGCCATATGTATTTTGACCCCATGCTAAAACTTTTCCATCATCTGTTAAAGCAATTGCAAAACTTTCACCTACCGAAATTTGTTTTATGTTGCTCAATTTTCCTTCACCATTTACTCCTAAAACTTGATTAGGTTGTGAAATTTTTTCATTTGCAATATTTCCATTTCCAAGTTGTCCATATGAATTATTACCCCAACTCCATACTGTTCCATCTGGTTTCAATGCTAACTCAAATAAATTTCCAGATGCTATTTGAGCATTATTAATATCATATTCAGAAGTACTATTTACACTAAAATTAGATTCAGAAGAGCTCATTAAAGCAGTGCTAGATTTTTCACTATCACTGTCATTTGATATAAAATTAGTTTCACTTGTTTGATCAACAGAACCTGTTTCTCCAACAAATATTTTTGAAACATCAAAATTTTCAATTTTCCCATTAAATTTTGCCATAGCAAAACAGCCTGAAATTATTGCAACAATAATCAGACTAAAAAGTAAAACTTTTTGCTTAACCTCTCTCTTAAATTTCTTGCTCATCTTCATCTAAAATCTTCTCCTTTGCTCAAATATTTAGTATAGCTAATTTATAATATATTTAATAAAAACTTATCAAATCTTAAAATGTCAATATAAATATACATACCTACTACGGATATCTATATTAAAGACATATATTTCACTTTTATATCATTTCAATTACTTTTTCGTTACAATTCGACATTTTAATTTTCATTAGGGACATAATGAATAGAGCAAAAAACGCACACTAAAAAACTATCCATTTCTGCATAGCTCTTTAGTGTGCATTTTCCGTAGATTTATTTAACTGGCACACTATTTATTCTTGAAATTTGACCCCCCTTAACTTTTATTTCAAGAGTATTTTGTTTTGATTTAATATAAAAATATTCATCTTCATCTCTTAAAATTTTTAAGCATGAAACATCATTTTCACTTAAATCACTTTCGCCTAGCTCTTTAAACTGTTTAATAGCAAGCTTTTTTGCATTATCCTCTGATATTTCAGAGCCCTCTTTTGTGTTTGATTGTATAACTTCAACACCATCTAACATTATTTTTTCTTTCTTTTCTGGCATAAACACTATTACAAGTGAAACTACAATAATAACAACGCAAGAAATTATAGCAATATTATACAAAGTCAAACTTTTTTTGAATTTTTTACTTAGCTTCATAATACTTCTCCTTCGCCATTTCCTTAGGCTTTCTGTTTTTTGGGTTCACTTAATAAACCTCAAAATGCGGATTTTTTTATCCATTTTTAGGCTTTTTTTTATTTTTAATATGTTTTATTTATATTATTTTATATATTTTTTTATAAACCTTTTTTTAGGGTTCACTTAATAAACCTTAAATTACGGCTTTTTTTACCCCAATTTAGGTTGAATTTATATATTTTTTCACGTTTCTAGTATAATTTTTAATATTATGTTATTTACAATCCCCTAATAGTTCTATCCGTGTGCAAAGATTAAACTATTAGGAAGATTGTATGCACACTAATAACATATATCTTTTAAAACTTTATTTAATAATTATAATTACTTTAGACATCAATTTTATTTAATAATTATAATTATTTTATGACCTCAATTCTATTTATTACTGAATTATCTAAATTAATCTCGAAAGGCTTATCTGCGTAGTGAATTTTGTATTTAAATACTCTATTTTTGTAATTTATTTCAATAATCTTGCCATCCAATTTTTTACTTATTGAATCATTAAATACTACCTTTACCTTATTATCATAAGTATCCTTATCTAGGTATTGATCAATATCTAATTTTAGATTATTCTTACTTACCTTATCTAATCCTCCAAGTACAAATTCGCCATCTTCTTCTATCAATATTCTAACATTTCGTTTGAATACAATTATTAAAATTAGTATTCCAAGGGCAATTGCTGCTATAATAGCTGCTATTGACTTTTTATTTATACCTTTATTTCTTTCAATATCTTTATCTTCTTGTTTTTTATCATCTTTCGTATTATTCTTTGGTACTTCTTTATTATCTTCTTCTTTTGTATTTTCTTTAGGCTTTGTATTTTGATTTTCTTGTACATTATCATTTGTTATTTGATTATCTTTTGTTTCTTCTTGATTTGGTATATTAGCTTCCTCATTATTGTTATTATTTGTTTTATTATGATGTCTATTTATATTTGTATTATCTTTTGTATTACTATCCTTTGTACTATTTTTCTTTGGTAATACATTAACTATAAAGTTTGTTGTAAATCCACCATAACTTACTTTAATAACTTGTGTTCCAGCATTTTTAGGATTATATTCTGAAATCATATTGCTTGTTACAGGTATTACTGTAATTCCACTTGATTTAACAACTGTAATTGTTGCTCCAGATACATCTAAATTTGCTCCAAAATCGTAATTTGTTTTGTTAGGTTGGGTATTCATTGAAATACCTTTTATTAAGTCTTTAACACTAATTGTGAAACTATTTGACTTACCATCATATGTAACTGTAATCTTTTGTGAACCTACTTTAGTATTATCAAATCCTGATATCATAGAAGCTGTCATATTAGTACTTTCTTTAATTGCTCCACTTGCCATTTTAGTAGTAACTTTACCACCAGTTAAGTCTAGGCTCTCTCCATATTCGTAATTTCTCTTAGTAGGAGGTGTTATAAATAAACTATTTAATTCATAATCCTCTACTGTAACGGGGAATGTTTGAGATAATCCGTCATATGTTACTGTTAAAGTTTGAGTTCCTAGCTTATTAGAATTGTATCCTGTTACCATGCTTGATGTCATACTAATAATTTCAGTTTCTCCACTTTCTTTAGTAATTTCTATTGTTCCACCTGTTAGATCTAATTTTTGTCCATATAAGTATTTTACTTTATTTGGTAATGTTTTTATAACCATACTATTTGTTAAATCTTGAACTGTTATCCCAAATGTTTTTGTGTATCCTTGATATGAAACTGTTAGGGTTTTAGCCCCTATACTTGTACTATCAAATCCTGTAATCATAGCACTTGTCATTGCAACTGGGGATGTTGCAGTTCCACTTGCCATTACAGCCCTTACTGTACCTCCATTTAAATCAATTGTTTCATTTAACTTGTACACAAGCTTTGTTGGTTCAACAATTTCAATATCTTTTACATAGTCTTTTACATTGACCTTATATTGTACTGTTTTACCCTTATATGTAATTATTAATATCTGCTCTCCTAATTGGTTTGAATTAAATCCAGTTACCATACTAGGAGTTACAGTTACATACTGTTTATTTCCACTAGAACTTGTTACTTCAAGTTGTAATCCTGCTACATCTAGTGATTCTCCATATTTATATTCAGTCTTTGGAGTACCAATTAATGTTACTGATTGAACATTATCTTCAACTGTTACTCCAAATTGTTTAGTAATTCCTTCATAAATTACATTTATAGTCTGACTTCCAGCTTTTGTTTTATCATATCCACTTATGCTTACACTACTATCTGAAAGCGCTACATCTATTTTTGTTCCACTAGCCATTACTTTTTCAATCTTACCACCTGTTAAATCAAGCTCTTCACCGCATTCGTATACTAATTTTGTAGGCGGTGTTAATATAATACCTGTTACATAGTCTTCGACTGTAATTTCATATTCTAGTGTTTTTCCACCATATGATATTTGTAATTTTCTTGTTCCTAATTTAGTAGAATCAAATTCACTTCCATCTAGCTCTTTTATCATATCGTTTGTAATATTTATAGTTTGTACTCCGCTATCTTTTACTACTTCAATTTGTCCACCTGTTACATTTAATGGTTCACCATATTTGTAATTTGTTGGTGGCATAGTTTTAAGTGATATTGATTGTACATTATCAGTTACATTTACTAAATAATCTGTTGTTTTTGTTATTCCGTTTTCTGTATAATCTACAGTTAATTTTAAATCTTTCGATTCTTGTGTATTATCAAATCCTGAAACTGTTACTTTAGGTGAACTCATTGTAACTATTTCTGTTCCTACAGCTCTTGTTACAAGTAGCTCTCCTGTTGTAATATCTAATGTTTCATTAACCTTATACTCTGTTTGTGGTAGAGTTTTTATAGTTATTGATTTGACATCATTTATTATTGTTATCGGATAATTTACAGTTCCTGTCTGTCCATCTTTTGAATATTCTATTTTCAATGTTTTATCCACTTTTTGTGTTCCATCATAACTTGCTGGACTCATATTTAATGGACTTCCATCACTTTCTGTTATTGTTGCTTTATTTATATCTAATGTTCCTGATGTTCCATCTTCATATGTTAAATTTATTTCTCCACCTGCTAGATCTAAGCTATCTCCGTGATTATATGTTGTTTTTGTTGGTGGTGTTATTGTTATTCCTGATACTGTATTCATTAATGTTACTTGTAAGCTTGTTGTAAAATTATTTCCGTTTGTGTAACTGCTTGAATCATTATCTGTATATGTTACTGTTAAATTTTGTGCTGTTGTTGTTGCCTTATTATATCCATTTACCATACTTTCTGCTAGAGCTATTGGGGATTGTGCTCCTGCTTTTGCGTATGTTACTGTATATTTTATACTGTTGTCTGTTATTAATTTTGATAATTCATCATTATATGTTCCTGTTACACTACTTGGATTTACTTCAATTTTTGTAACATAATCTTTTACTGTTACATCAAATGTTGTTGTTTGTCCTCCGTATGTTATTGTTACTGTTTGCTTTCCAATTTTGGTTTTGTCATATCCACTTATCATTGAATCAGTTACTGTTTCTTGTGTTGTTCCACTTCCCTTTGTTACATCTAATTTAATTTTACTTAAATCTAATTCTTCGCCGTATTTTACTTCACTTTGTGGTGTTCCATTTATTGTTATTGATTTTACTGAATCAACTACACTTACTTCATATGTTGTTGTTTTTGTAATTCCATTTTCTGTATAACTAATTGTTAATGATAAATTTGTATTTTCTTTTGAACTGTCAAATCCTGTTACCATATCTGGTGTTACAGTTACAAGTTTTGGTGTTCCTGTTGCTCTTGTTACTAATATACTTAAACCTGTAACATCCAATGTATCTCCAATATTGTATGTTGTCTTTGTTGCTGGATCATGTACTGCTATTGATTTAATATCATTTATTATTGTTATCGGATAATTTACAGTTCCTGTCTGTCCATCTTTTGAA